>SXGR01057005.1_pt1 | contig 36043 bp, 29 predicted proteins | sample 3174711 | NCBI WGS metagenome assembly SXGR01 (sample SAMN11356860, study PRJNA531348) | freshwater metagenome | isolation source: freshwater sample F1-60 | place: China: Fuxian Lake, Yuxi | collected 2017-12-25 | reverse complement strand
CTGAGGCCTGGGAGCTGAGGGCTGAGACACGCGACGACACGCCTGAAAACACGCTTCACCGTTTGGTTTTGCACTCGGCACTGAGCTGTCGACGGCATCGGCCTCTCTAAGCCTCTCGAGGACACACGTTGCAAAGATCAGCCAAACTGCGCCCTTGCCGAGCGCGGGCCCGCCGCTCAACTTCTCCGTCGATTGCCTTCCGCCCCACTGCAACGCACCCCGCCACCCGGCTTGGATCACTCGCTTTTGCGAGCGACCGCTCGTGCCATGCGGGGGCGTAGAGCAATTTTCTCCCCAACATCAACCCACGCTAATCGACATCTATGAGCAACGAACACGTCAGCAATGAGGGCATCGCGCCCAACGCTAAACGCCTCCTTTGGGCAGGCTTTATGGCCATCCTCGCCGCCGGCATGGGCTTCGGCATCCGCGGCGGTATTTTCGACAACTGGGGCTCCGAGTTTGGCTTCACCGCCACGCAACTGGGCGCCATCGGCGGCGCCGGATTCACCGGCTTTTGCTTCGGAATTATTATCGGCGGAGTCATCTGCGACAAAATCGGCTACAGCAAGCTGGTGATCGCGGCTTTTGCGCTGCACGTGTTGTCGGCGCTGGTCACGTTCATGGCGAACACCCCGGCGAACGCCTATCAGATGCTGACCATCGGCATGTTTATTTTTGCCTTTGCCAACGGGACGCTGGAAGCCGTGGCGAATCCGCTCGTGGCGACGCTCTTTCCGAAGAACCGTACGCACTTTCTCAATATCCTTCACGCCAGTTGGCCGGCTGGCATTGTGGCCGGTGCCGCCGTCGGCTGGGTGCTAGACGACAAGATGAACGTCCATTGGAAGGTGCAACTCGCCCTCTACCTCGTGCCGACGGTCATTTACGGTTTCATGTTCCTCGGCCAGCACATGCCGAAATCGGAAGCGTCACAGAAGGGTGCGAACTTGGGCGAGATGCTCAAGGATGTGGGCCTCATCGGGGCCGCCGTCGCCTGCTATCTTCTGAGCATGTTTGTCTCCGGACCGCTGGCTTCGCTGTTTGGCATGGCGAGTTTCCCAGAGTCGGTGGGCTACGGGGTTGGCCTGGCCTTGTTGATTGGGGTGGGCGTGCTGACCAAATTCTCCATCGGTTCGGTCGTGCTTTTCGTGTTGTTCATCACGCACGCCCTCGTGGGCGCGGTCGAGCTGGGCACCGACGGATGGATTGCGAATATTACCGGCAATATGTTCTCGTCCGAGCAGGGTAAATGGCTGCTCATCTGGACTTCGACGGTGATGTTCAGTCTGCGTTTTTGCGCCCACTTTATCGAGACCAAGCTTGGTCTCTCGCCGGTCGCGCTGCTGTTGGTCTGCTCCGTCTTTGCCTGCGTCGGTTTGCAGATGACGAGTGGCGTGCAAACGGTGGGTATGGCTTTCGTCGCGCTGACGATCTACGCCATCGGCAAAACGTTTTTCTGGCCGACCATGTTGGCGGTCGCATCCGACCGCTTCCCGCGCACCGGTGCCGTGGCCATCTCCATTATGGGTGGTGTCGGCATGTTGTCCGCCGGATTGATCGGTGGTCCCGGACTCGGCTTCGGCAAGGACAAGTATGCTGCTGAGGCCCTCCAAGTGTCGAGTCCCGCAGTGTACGCGCAGGTGAAAGCGGCGGCGCCCTCGAAGTTCCTCGGTTTCGAGGCGGTGCCGATCGACGGTAAGAAACTGGCCGAAGCCAAAGAGGCCAAGGACAAGACCGCTGCACACAAGGCGATCATCGCCGCCGACCAAGCTGGCGATCGCGCGACGCTCAAGGCTGATTCCTACATTCCGGCCGTGATGGCACTGATCTACCTGGGCCTGTTGCTCTATTTTAAGAGCACCGGCGGTTACAAAACCATCACGCTCGCTGAGGCTGAGAAGCCCGCCAGTTGACGCTGCGTCGTGGTCCGGCGTTGGACGCCTAGCCCAAAAAAAAATTCAGGCCGCACCTTTTTGAGGTGCGGCCTTTTTTGTTTTCGCGATTGAGCGTGAAGTGAACTTTGCCCGACGGTGGCGGTGGCGCTGAGGCACAGGGCAGCCCTCCGCTCCCGTCTCCCGGGCGATCCGCCGCCGTCGTCGTCGCGAAAGGGAACCCTTACGCCGCGACGCGACGTTGATGGGGCGCATTGGCAGCAGTGGCGGAGAGTCGCTTGGCCAGCGTCACGCTGAGAACGCCGTTGTGAATTTCGGCCTGCATTGAGGTGTAGTCGAAACCGGAGCCGAGCCGCAGGCGGAGTCGATAGGCGCGTTGGGCGGTCTCTAGATGGAGGGACTGCCAGTTGACCCGCACGAAGTGGGACTTTTTTGCAGTCACAGTCAGGTCGGAGCCGCGGGCTTCGATTTCGACGCCGGCGGCATCCACCCCGGGCACGTAGACGACGAGTGTAATGGTGTCGGAATGTTCCAGGTAGTCGTAGTTGGGTTGCCGGAACGCGACGTGCGACGTCGGCTCGGCGGCTGGGCTACGCGTACGAGGATTCAGCGGGTAGATGATCGTGTGCATGGGAGGAAAAATGAAAACGGGTGCGTTTTCCTCGGGGGCGGGGGGCCTCCGGACTTCGGGACTAAACGCATTCCGTGAAAGCGGATGGTTTAGTGGGTGAAGCCCGCGGCGGATTGTTTATTCCAATGGGAAATGACAACCGGCCGCCTCGCGACGCAGCGCGGCTGCTCGGCCTTCGTGAGCGAAGTGCCAGCAGAGCTGTGGTGACGTTGAAGGGACGCGGTCATTGGAACAAGTGTAGTTTCGCTAACGCAGCCGATCTGCCAAGCGGAAACTATTTTGTGTCAGTGAAGATTGCGTGACGCTGTGCGGTTTGCCATGGTCCTCCCATGGCCGAGCTCACTGATTCCACCACAACTGTCGCAGAACTAAAAACCCGCGTGCTCGCCTTTGTGCGCGAGCGGGATTGGGAGCAGTTTCACTCTCCGAAAAACCTGAGCATGGCGCTGGCGGCCGAGGCAGGTGAGTTGATGGAGCACTTTCTTTGGGCGACCCCGGAGGCGTCGAAGGCCATCGTGCAAGATGCGGTCAAGCGGCAGAAAATCGCGGACGAATTGGCGGATGTGGTCGTCTACGCGCTGGAGTTTGCGAATGCGACGGGGCTCGATGTCGCGGCGTCGATCGAGGCGAAGATGATCGCGAACGTAAAAAAATATCCGGTGGAAAAGGCGAAGGGACGTTCGGAGAAGTATACCGAGCTATGATCGGGGGAGCGTCGCGGCGGGCAGCGTAGCGCAGGGTCTTTGAACCGCCCTTGGGGTGCTGCATAAAATAGGGCCGGTCGGGCGACCGGCCCGTTGGGGCTGCGAAGGGTTTTTCAGGGCGGGTCAGAGAATCTGCCCGACTCTGATCAGGCTTTGCCGCCGTAGCTGTGGTAATCGTCGAAATCGAGGAGATCGGCGAACGAGCGGATGTCGTCGCGCTCGGACTTGTTGCCCTTGATGACGCTCGCGGCCCACTCGTGGCCCTCGGCACCGCCGGGGCCGACTTGCTCCAACCAAGCGGACCAAGCGATGACCTCGTGCGGGGCGCGGTTTGACCGCTCGTTGACCCACGTTAAAATTTGGAGGTCGGTTTTACCGGTTTTGATTTCGGCGAGCATGACGTCCTCGGTGATGCCGGTGAAAGTGAAGAACAGTTTGTCGAGTGGGCAGTTGTAGTGGAAATCGCCGGCTTTGCCGGCGATGACAGCGCGGGCCTTATCGAGGAGGCGAGCGAGGTGGGCGTAGCCGCCGATGCGCACGCGCAGACTGCGGGGCGGGTGTTGCGAGAGATCGGGAGTGGAATAGTTGATCATGGATGGACGATTTGGCTTGATGGTTTGGTTGCGGAAAATTCGGCGGAGCCGAAGAAGGAGTTGAGTGGGTGTGAGTCTCGGAGAGAGTCAATCTGCGCCATGAAAAATCCGAATGTTGTCCGTCATTACTACGTGCTCCCGTGCTGTCTGCTGCTGCTCAATCTGTGCGTCGAGTTGGTGAGCTACAAAGCAAAGATGATCGACGATGTTTTGCTGCGGACGCTGGCCATTATGGGGATGGTGATTTTTGGCGGATCGCTGGTGGGTTTCGTGGTGGCGCCGGCGATCGGGTTACTCGTGAGTTGGATGCAGCGGAGCAGTCGCCAGCGGTGGGGAGGGTTGGGCGAGCTATTTTTTTTACTGATGCTCGGGCTGGTGATTTTCTGGCTCTATTACCGCGTCTATATCGTGGGGCCGGCGTCGGTGCTCCCGGTGGAGTGGGCGAATCCGCGGGGGGGGTAGGGCGCTGGTGAGCGGGGGCGTGGCGCGGGCGGCGGCAGGAATGCCGCCGGTCCGACGAACGGGAGCCACTCAGGTTGCCGGTTCGGCCCGCACGACCAACCGAGTGTTGGTGCGGTTGCGTCAGTGAGGACTGACATGGGTTGGAAAGCCCCTGGTACTTAGGATTTCGGACGGAAGACCTTCATCGCGGACTCGTTGGTTTCGAGGCGTTGGCCGCCGATGAGGTCGAGGCAATAGGGGATCGCGGGGAAAACGGCCTCGAGGTTTTCGCGGATGGCTTTGGGGCGACCGGGGAGATTGACGATGAGGGTGCGGCCGCGGATGCCGGCAGTTTGGCGGGAGAGGATTGCGGTGGGGACGTAGCGGAGAGACGTGGCGCGCATGAGCTCACCGAAGCCGGGTAGTTCTTTTTCGATTACGGCGAGCGTCGCCTCGGTCGTGACGTCGCGGGGGGCGGGGCCGGTGCCGCCTGTGGTGACGACAAGGCAGCAGCCGGATTCGTCGGCCATGCGGCGGAGTTCGGCTGCGATGACGGCGCGCTCGTCGGGGATGATTCTATAGTCGGTCTCGAAGGGGGTGATGACCCACTCGCGCAGGAGGGCGAGGCAGGCCTGGCCGGGTTCGTCGGAGTAGATCCCAGCGCTGGCGCGGTCGGAGATGTTGAGGATGCCGATTTTGGGGACGGTCATGGGAAATTTGTTAACCACGGATGGACCCAGATGAACACGGATAAAATCGGAGGCAGAGAATCATTTTTCACCACGGAGACACGGAGGCACAGAGAGAGACGAACGGCATGAAGGGTGATTGGGGCGTTAGGGGGTGGGGGCGGCGGTGCGGAATTGGGCAATGATTTCGGCGGGAGTCACGCCTTGCGCGCGGAGGGTGCGGAGGGAGAGGGCGTCGTGGCGTTTGGCGAGGCGCTCGCCGCGGTCGTCGAGCATGAGCGGGGCGTGGTAGTAGGCGGGGGCGATGTGCCCGAGGGCGCGGAGGAGGAGGAGTTGCCGAAAAGTGGAGCGGATGAGATCGGCGCCGCGGACGACTTCGGTGATGCCGAGCTCGGCGTCGTCGACGGCGCAGGAGAGTTGGTAACTGGGGGCGTCGTCTTTGCGCCAGACGAGGAAGTCGCCGAAGTCGCGACCGGCGACGGCGCGTTGGGGTCCGAAGCGGGCGTCGTGGAAGGAAATTTCTTCGCCGTCGGGGACGCGGAAGCGCCAGTTCACGGCGATGACGGAGCCGAGCGGTGGCAGGGGTGCGTCGAGCGGAGGGCGGAATCGCGGCGGGTAAAGGGGGGCATCGTCGGGGGCGGGCGTGGCGGCGGATTCGTGAGGAGCGGAGACCGCTTCGAGGACATCGCGGCGCGTGCGCGTGCAGGGGAAGATGAGGCCGGCGGCGTGGAGTGCGGCGAGCGCGGCGCGGTAACGGGGCAGCCGGGCACTTTGCGTGACCACGGGTTCGCGCCACGTGAAGCCGAGCCAGCGGAGGTCTGCGAGCATGGCGGCGACGAAATCGAGGCGGAAGCGGAGGGCGTCGAGGTCATCGTTGCGGAGGAGGAGTTCGCCACTGGCGGCGCGGGCGCGTTCGGCAGCGAGCCAAAATGTGCGAGCGTGGCCGAGGTGGAGATGGCCCGTCGGCGAGGGGGCGAGGCGGCCGAGGTAGGGGGGAGGATTTTTAACCACGGATGAACACGGATAGACACGGATGGCTGAGGTGAAAGGTGATTCTGAGCTTTTGTCCGGAGGGAATGGTCGTCATCGGTGGGGCCCTCACTCATGACTAAACAGCTTTGCGTTTACTGTTCCTCCAGCGACCGGCTCGATGCGAAGTATTATGCGGCGGCGACGGAGCTGGGGCATGAGTTGGTGGCGCGCGGGTGGGGGCTCGTTTACGGCGGCGGGAAGACTGGGTTAATGGGAGCGGTGGCGCGGGCGGTGAAGGAGAAGGGCGGAAAGGTCGTCGGCGTGATTCCGGAATTTATGAAGGTGCGCGAGCTGGCGTTCCCTGAGGCGGATGAACTCATCAGTGTGGTGACGATGCGGGAGCGAAAGCTGCTGATGGAGGCGCGGGCGGACGCGTTCGTGACGCTGCCGGGCGGCTGGGGCACGCTGGAGGAAATCATGGAAATTCTCACGCTGCGGCAGCTCGATATCGTGAAGAAGCCGTGTGTGTTTTTGAATCAAGATAGGTTCTACGACGATCTCGTGAAGCTGTTTGAGCGGATGCTCGCGGAGAAATTTTTCAAGCCGTCGAACATGGAGCTGTATCGCACGGCGGCGACGGTGCCGGAGGTGTTTGCGCAGATCGAAGCGTCGGCGCGCGTGCAGGCGGAGCCGAAGTGGTTTGAGACGCGGTGTGCGGGAGAATGCGGAATCAGAGTGGCTCACGGAACACACGGAACGCACGGAAACCACGGAAAGCTGAAAGAAAACGCGGAGAATTTATGCACCGAAACGCGGTTTTGATTTTGCTCAGGAAACATGCGGAGCGGGTAGCGGATGCGCATGAAGCGGAGATGGTCGCGGCCGCGATCACGTTTGTGGAGGCAGAGGTGGATTGTTTGGAGCGGACGTGTGGGCCGGGGCATGTGACGGGATCGGCGTGGATCGTGAGTCCGGACCGGACGCGGACGTTGCTGACGCACCATCGGAAATTGGGGAAGTGGCTGCAGCTCGGTGGGCACGCGGATGGCGATCCGGATTTGTTGGCGGTGGCGCTGCGGGAGGCGACCGAAGAGAGTGGGCTCGTCAACGTGCGTGCGGTGAGGGCGGAGATTTTTGACGTGGACCGGCATGGGATACCGGCGCGGAAGACGGAGCCGGGGCACGATCACTACGATCTGCGCTTTATGCTCGAGGCGGACCCGCATGAACCGATGGTGATTTCAAGCGAGTCGAAGGATCTCGCGTGGGTGGAGGTCTCGCGGGTGACGTTACTCAACGCGGAGGAGTCGATGGCGAGGATGGTCAGGAAGACAGCCGCGCTGCGCGCGGAATCACTAATGACTGATGACTAAGGGTGCGCGCCCTTTGATGCCGTGGGGGATTTTCTGGGGTTGCTTGACGTGCAGGCTCTGAACTCGGCCCGCGCGGTGACGGCGGTAGAGAAAGGGGGCGCGAACGGAGGGCAGGGGAGTATCGGCGCTGGGGAAAGCACCGCTCCGTTTGGGCAGGCCGCACGCTACTTCCAGAGGGGGACGAGTTCTTCTTTTCTCACCCAGCCGGTCTGGCCGTTTTCGAAGGAGAGTTGCTGCCAGCCGAGGAAGGATTTGGTGACGAGGGCGACGCTGCCGGCGGGGAGGGGGGTGGTTTTTTGCGTGGTGTCGGCTTCCGTGGGAATCGAGCGGAGCGTGCCGGCGCGCCATGCGACGACGGCGGAGGCGTCGGCGGTGGTGGCGTAGGTTCGCCAGCTGACGATCGCGGCGACGGCGAGGAGGAGGGACAAGGGGAGTAGCGTGAATGCGGTGACAGCGACGGCGCGCGAGCGATGGCCATAGGTGCGCGCGAGGAGGCCGGCGAGGGCGAGCGCGGTGAGGCACGTGGCGGCGAGCAGGAGGTGTTGCCACGTGGCGGGGGAGGCGAGTTGGGCGAGCGTTTGTTGGGCGGTCGGGCGGAGGAACGGAGCGAGTGGGGGCGGGGCGTAGCCAGCTTTTTCGGAGACGTGGGCGAGGTGCCAGCGAACGGCGGGATGGCTGGGATTTTGGACAAAAGCGGCGGCGGCATGCGCGGCGGCTTCGCCGAGTTTGTCTTGCTGGGCGAGAGCGAGCGAGAGGTTGTGGTGGGCCGTCCAGTCGGTGGGGTTTTTGGCGAGGGCTTCGCGCCACGATTTTTCGGCGGCGGAGAATTTTCCGGCAGTGTAGTCGGCGGCCGGTTCGCCGGCGGGGAGGGGGGCCGGCAGGAAGAGTGCGAGAAGGAGGAGCGCGGCGAAGGGGAGTAGGTTGCGGGGGAGGAAGAGGCGGAGAGGGTTGAATCCGGGGACGCGTTTCGCGGTGAGGGCGGCATCAGCGCGGGCGATCCAATCGGACGGGAGAGCGGAGGCGGGGCCGTAGAGGGTGCGGTCGCTTTCGAGCCAGAGAGTGGCCCATGCCGAAGTGTCGGGAGCGGGCGAGGAACGCGACGAGGGCGTTGCGTCCCCAGCGCTGAGAAGGGCGGAGGCGGGCGGGGCGGCGTGGGTGAGTTGCCACAGGATGGCAGCGTCGTGTTGCCAGCGCAGCAGCAGCGATTGCGGCTGGGGTTGAGCGTTGAGCGTTGCGAGTGGCGAGGTCGAATCGCCGGAGGTGCGCAGTTGGGCAAGCGTGGTGGCTAAACGGCTGCGGGCTTCGCGGCGCGGCCGGAGAGGGTCGGTTTGTTGGGCGCGGCGGATGGCGAGCCAAGTCCAGAAAAACAGAAGACCGGCGGCAGGAGACAGGAGACCGAGGAGCAGCGTGCGGCTCCAGAGAGGGGCGCTCGCGGTGCCGGTGCCGGGGAGGGGATCGCGCGGGATGCCCGCGGGAGCGGCGGGGGTCGCCATCGGCGGTTTTGGCGCCGCGGGAGGGGACGCGGCGGTGAGGGAGGAGGCGATCGGGTCTGGGGTCTGGGCTCCGGAGCCTGGAGTGACGCTAAATTGCGGTGCGGCGGGCGGGGTGATCGTGACGGTGGTGCGCGGGGCGGAGATGCTTTTGTAGGTGCCGGTTTTGGGGTCGAAGTAGGCGTAATTGACGGGGCCGAGTGAGTAGGTGCCGGGTTTGGTGGGCACGAGGACGACGTCTTCGGCGAGGGTGACTTCGAAGAGCTTGCCGTCGGAAGGCGTGCGTTTGGCTTTGGGTTGGACGACTTGGAAATCGTTGGAGACGTCGCGTTGGGGGAGGCCGGAGAGGTCGGGCCAGTTGCCGGTGCCGCTGAGTTCGAGGGTCCACGTGACGGGTTCGCCGACGGCGGCTTTTTCGGGGACGACTTTGGAAACGAGTTTGAATTGGCCGACGGCGCCGCCGAAGCCGCTGGGCGCGGGGGCTGGGAGGGCGCGAATGGTGAGCGCGGGTCGGGCGGACTCGACGGAAAGGCGCTCGAGGCGCGGCTGCTGGAAGAGACCGAAGCCGATGCTGCCGGTTTGGAGGCGGACGATTTGGGTGACGGGGTTGAGCGCGAGTGGGCCGGGGCTCTTCGCGTAGGCGCGGGTGCGGTAGACGATGTTGAGTTTGGCTTCGCCGTTGATGACGCGTTCGCCGGGTTCAGGTTTGGACCAGTCTTCAGCGACGAGGGGGCTGGCGCTCCAATCGGGGTTGGTTTCGAGCTGGCTGAAATTACGGCGGTTGACGTCGAGTGTGTAAAGGAGCGGGAAGACCTCGCCGGCCCAGAGGGTGGTGTTGCCGGGGACGAGTTGCGAAGAGGCGGCGGAGTCGAGGGAAGGATTGCGGGCGGCCCCGGCGGTCTTGAAAGCGGGCACGCGGAGGTCACCTTTGTCGGTTTTGACGTCGAAGGCGGGAATGGAGACGGGAGTGTTCGAGCGCGTGCGGAGGCGGTAGGTGAGCTGCACGTAATCGGTGCGGCGGAAATTATTGAACTCCGTGCGCGTGCCTTGGCCGGTGCGATCGGCCTGGACGCCCTCGATGGCGGGGAGGCGGGGTTCGCCATTGGGCGAGCAGTTTTCAAAAATAAGAATCAGCTCGGCGGGGTCGGCGTCGGAGGGCTCCCAGCGGACGGCTTGGGCCAGCGCGCCGGCAGTGAGGCAGCGGAGAACGAGAAAGAGAATGAGAACGAGTGGGAGGCGCATGGGCGTTACCAATCCTTACCCTTGGTGTTCGTGGCGGGCTTTTTTTCGCCCTCCATGATTTGAAAAAGATGGGCGGGAGAATCTTGATTGCGGAGCTGTTCGAGTTTTTGGAGCGGGAGCGCGAGGGAAGGGTCGGCGGGCTGTTGCTCGGATGCTTTTTTCTCGGGGTTGCCGCCGACTTTTTGGGTGCCGGGGTCTTCGGGCGGAGGCGGGGGCGGGGGTTCGTTTTTCTTCATGTCGCCGAACGCGGACTCGCCCTGCTTATCTTTGTCGTCTTTGTCCTGCGGTGGTTGGTCCTGTTTTTTTTGTTCGTCGGATTTTTCCTGCTGAGGGTCTTTTGGGTCTTTGGATTGGTCCTGTTTGTCGGACTTTTTTTGATCCTGATTTTTCTGATTTTGGTCTTTTTGATCCTGTTTGTCCTTCTGGTCCTGCTGATCTTTGTCGTCCTGCTTTTGTTGATCCTGTTTTTGCTCCTCGGATTTTTTCAAGAGGGCTGCGAGTTCTTCGCGGAGCTTGGGCCAGTCGGCGGTTTTCGCGTCGAGCTTCGCGCCGGCGTCGACGGCGGCGAGGGCGTCGCGGACGGGGCCCTCGGGGATGGGTTGTTGTTCGGATTGGAGGCGGCCGCCCCACGTGACGGTTTCGCGGCCGAGTTCGGCCCAGTCGCGGGCGGTGCGGGATTCGGCGGCGGCGACGCGACCGATGATTTTAGCGAGGGCGTCGGACGACGCGGGCGGTGCGGGCGTGGAGGGCGATGCGGGGTTAATGCCCAAGGCCCAAGGTCCAATGACCAAGGAGCAGACCGCGAGTGAAACCATGGCCGTGGTGAGCGGGCGCGGGGCAGAGGAGGGCGTGGGTGGTTTGACGTGAGGGGTGAGCTTGATGTCGCGGGGGCGGGGGCGGACGGGGAATTCGGCGTAGAAACTCACGAGGAGACACCAGAGTCCGAGTGCGAGGGGCCACTGGAAACGTTCGGCGAGGCGGATGGTGTTCTTCTCGAGGAACTGACCCTTGCGACCCGCTTCGACGGTTTCTTTGACGAGGCCGGCGAGGTCGAGCCAGCCGCTGGCGTCGTGGTAAATTCCGCCGGTGGCGGTGGCGAGTTCTTGGAGTGTGCCGCTTTCGAGTTTTGAGAGGACGACGGCGCCGCGTTCGTCTTTGACGAAGCCGCCGGTGCCGTCGGGCAGCATGGCACCACTGGGTGTGCCGACGCCGAGGCCGAGGACGCGGATGTTTTTATTTTTCAGTTCTTCGGTGCGTTTTTTCCAATCGCCGTCGGTGGCCTCGCCGTCGCTGAGAATCATGAGGAAGCGGTCGGCAGCGTTGGTGTGGCTGAAGGCCTGGAGGGAGGCGTCGAGGAGGGCGCCGTAGTTGGAGCCGCCTTGCGGGAGATAATCGGGACCAAGGGCGGGGAGGAATTCGCGGAGAATTTCGTAATCGGCGCTGAGCGGGCTTTGGAGGAAGGCGGTGCCGGCAAAGACGACGAGGCCGACGCGCTCGCCTTCGAGCTTTTCGAGGAGGGATTGGATGAGGAGCTTGGCGCGCTCGAGGCGCGAGGGTTTGACGTCGGGCGCAAGCATCGAACGCGAGAGATCGATCGCGAGGAGGATTTCGCGGGATTGGTCGAAGACGGGTTCTTCGAGCCGACCGTATTGCGGACGGGCGAGGGCGGTGATTGCGAGGGCGAGGCCCAAGGTAAGCCAGCAGCGTGGGCGGGCGGTGGACGAGGCGGTGGAGAGCCGAGAGCTGAGAGCGGAGAAACGGAGGCCGAAGGAGCCGGCTTCGGCGCGGAGGATTTTCGGGCGCGTAAGGCCGGCGGTGCGGCGGCGGCGGGTGAGCTCCCAGACGAGTAGCGCGACGGGGGCGAGGAGGAGCCAGAGAAGTTCGGGCGTGGCGAAGGTCATGGGGACGCGGACGGAGGAGGAAATCTTGAAAACTGAAAATCGGTCATCGGAAATCTGGAATTTCAGGCGGGATGCAGGCGGGCCGTCCGCGCTCCCAAGGGGCGGGCGGCGAGGGCGGCGAGGGCGAGGGCGGCGAGGCCGGGGGCGGCGAGCCACCAGAAGAGTTCGGTGGTGATGAGGTAGCTCTTGGACTGGAATTCGATTTTCTGCGCGCGGTCGATGGCCTTGAAGGCGGCTTCAGTGGTGTCGATGTCGGAGGCGCGGAAGAATTTTCCGCCAGTCTGCTCGGAGATGATGCGGAGGGCGGCTTCGTCGAGGTCGGACAGCACCATGCGACGACCGATGCGGCGGTTGTTGGCGTCGAAGACGGGCATGGGCACGTAGCCGTCTTTGCCGGCACCGATGGTGTAGACGGGGATGCCGCGGGCCTTGGCGAGGGCGGTGGCTTGCTCGGGGGTCATGGCGCCGCTGTTGTTCACGCCGTCGGTCATGAGGACGACGAAGGCGCCCTGCCGTTGGCCGCCGGCTTGGCGTTTTGCTTGTTCGAGGCGGGTGAGGGCGACCCCGAGGCCGTCGCCGATGGCGGTACCGTTTTCCAGCATGCCGAGTTTGAGGCGTTCGAGCTGACGGGACAACCAGTCGTGGTCGAAGGTGAGCGGGGCCATGGTGTAGGCGCGGCCGGAGAAGAGGACGATGCCGATGCGGTCGGAGGGGCGTTGTTCAATAAACGCTTGGATGATGGGCTTGATGGCTTGGAGGCGGTTGACGGGTTCGCCGTTTTTCTCGAAATCCTCCGCGAGCATGGAGCCGGAGAGGTCGACGGAGATCATGATATCGTAGCCTTGGGAGCGGACCTCGCGTTTGTCTTCGACACGTTGGGGGCGGGCGAGGGCGACGACGACGAGGACGAGGCCGGTGAGCGCCAATCCGACGGGCCAGCGCGAGGGCGCGGCGAGGGAGGGGCGATGCCAGGCGGCGGCAAAGGGCACGAGCAAGACAGGCACGCTGCGGCGACCGCGGAGCCAGCTGATCAGCGGCAACGCGAGGAGCGCGAGGAGCCAGAGTGGATCGTGGAAGGTTAGGCGGCCCATGAGGGGGAGAGAGGACGGACCACTCGCTGGCGCTCGCGGCTACGGGAGACGGCGGCGGGAGCGGACCACTCGCTGGCGCTCGCGGCGACGGGAAGAATGAGACGGTACGGGCTCATCGGCGGGTGCCCGCTTTCATACGGGCGTGGAAGAAACGCACGAGGGCATCGAGACGATTTTGTTCGGTGCCGACGACGAGGCGGCTCAGGGGGTGGGGGAAGAGCGTGGTCCAGGCGTCCTCGCGTTGGCGGCACCACGCGGCATGCGCGGCGCGTTCGGCGGAGTTGCCGTCGAGGGTGACGAGGCGGCCGGTCGTGGGATCGTAGGCGGCGAACGATTCGCCGTCGGGGAGAGCGCGCTCCCACGGATCGTCGACGCGGAAGCCCATGGTTTGGTAGCGGCGTTGGAGAACCGTCCAGCCCTCGGGCACATCGCGCGGGGGAAAATCGCTGAGCCAGAGCAGGACGCTGTGTTTCGGGGCGGCGCGAGCGAGGAAACGCCACGGCATCTCCGGAGCGGGACCGGTGGGTGCAGGTGCGGTCCGGGCGAGGAGCGAGGCGGCGGCGTGCATGATCTGGCCGCGACCGCGGACGGGCTCGCGAACGATTTTTCCCTCCGGGCCAGCGTAGACGAAGCCGACGCGGTCGCGGTTGACGGCACCGAGCAGCATGACGAGACCGGCGAGTTCGAGGAGGGCTTCGCGTTTGGATTGTGCGCCGGAGCCGAAGGAGAGTGAGGGGGAATCTTCGAAGACGACGAGCAAGGTGACCTCGCGCTCTTCGACGAATTTCTTGCGGTAGGCTTCGCCGAGGCGCGCGGTGACGTTCCAATCGATGTCGCGGACGTCGTCGCCGAACTCGTATTTGACGACTTGGTCGAACTCAAGTCCGCGGCCGCGAAAGGCAGAGCGATATTCGCCGCTGAGGACGTTTTCCACGGCGTGGCGGACGCGCCATTCGAGTTGGCGCAGGAGGGCGAGCGGCGACGAGGTGGGCGCGGCGGCGGAGGCAGCGGGAGTTGGTGAGAGGAGGGCCAAAAGGGTGGGCGGACGGGGGAGGTGGGAGCTGCGTGGAGAAAGATTAAGAGAAAGAGGAAAGAGAACGATCAGGCGGTGGTGGGGAGAACGAAGAACGATTAGGATAACGAAAACGATTAGGCGGTCGTGGGGACGGGGGTGCGCTCGAGGACTTGGGCGACGATTTTGTCGGCGGTGATTTCCTCGGCTTCGGCTTCGTAGGTGAGGCCGATGCGGTGACGGAGGACGTCGGGGGCGAGTTCCTGCACGAGGGATGGGGAGAGGTAGTCGAGTCCGCGGAGCCAGGCGAGGGCGCGACCGGCTTGGTAGAGGGCGAGGGAGGCGCGAGGCGAGGCGCCGAAGTTGAGGTAGCGTTTACCGGAGCCGCCCTTTTCGGCCAGAGCGCGGGTGCCGCGGACGAGAGCGAGAATGTAGCCCTGGACCGCGGGCGAGAGGTGAATGCGGTCGACCTCGGCGCGGAGGGCAAGCAGTTCTTCGCCGCTGGACGCAGCGACGAGCGAGGGTTGTTTTGTGACCTGACCCCAACGTTGCATCATTTGGGATTCTTCCTCGGCGGTCGGGTAATCGACGATGAGTTTGAAAAGGAAACGGTCCGTCTGGGCCTCGGGGAGAGGGTACGTGCCCTCTTGCTCGACGGGGTTTTGGGTGGCCATCACGAAAAACGGCTTGGGTAGTTGGATGGTTTGCCCACCGATGGTCACTTGCCGCTCCTGCATGGCTTCGAGGAGGGCGGATTGGACCTTGGCGGGGGCGCGGTTGATTTCGTCGGCGAGGACGAGGTTGGCGAAGATGGGCCCGCGGTGGGGGGTGAACTCGCCGGTCTTCGGCTGAAAGATCATCGTGCCCGTGACGTCGCTCGGGAGGAGGTCGGGGGTGAACTGGACGCGTTCGAAGTGGACGCCGAGGGCGGAGCCGAGGGAGCGGATGAGGAGCGTCTTCGCGAGGCCGGGCATGCCCTCGATGAGAACGTGGCCATTGGCAAGGAGGGCGACGAGCAACCGCTCGACGGCGGCGTCCTGACCGATGACGGCTTTGCCAATTTCAGCGCGGAGTTTCTGGGACCAAGCGGGACCGTTGAGCATGAGGGTGGGGAAAGTGAGAGTGAGAGTTAAAGTGCGAGTGAAAGGAGAAAGAGTAGAGGAAGTCGGCGGCGTTTGACTCGGGCAGCGAAGAATAGTTTCCCTGAGAGCAAACGAGACGCCGATGGCTTTACCAACCCAAATTGAAGAAAGGCTCAAGGTCCTCGGGGTGCGGTTGGCGGACGTGGAGGAGAAGTTTGTGCGCGGGGCGGGGCCAGGCGGGCAAAAAATCAACAAAACCAGCAGCACCGTGTGGCTGCGCCACGGACCGACGGGGGTCGAAGTGAGGTGTCAACGGGAGCGTTCGCAGGCGGCGAACCGCGAGGTGGCGTGGGCGGAGTTGTGCGCGAAACTGGAGGCGCGGGTGCGGGCGGCAAAAGCGGCGGTCGTGGATGCGCGCGAGGCGGAACGGCGGCGGACACGGCCGAAATCGCGCGGGGCGAAGGTGCGGATGATCCAGACGAAAAAACACCGAGCGGGGCACAAGGCGAAGCGTGGGCGGGTGGGCGGGGACGGGTGGTGAGGGGGCGACAGACGGGGTGGTGGTGCGCGGTTCGTGGCAAGCGGAGCAGAAGGGTAAATTTGTGGGAGGGAGCGGTCCAGCGGAGGATTTCGCTTTGCCGCATGGATTAAAACGGCTTCGTGAAAGGCGTGGATCCGGAAAAAGATGTGTTTGAGGAGGCGCGGCAGGCGGGGATCGATCTGGATTTGATCGATACCAACCTCGCGCTGCCGGTCGGCGAGCGCTGGCGCCAGCACGACGGGGCATTGCGATTCATTTTGAAATTGCAGGAGGCCAAAGCTGCCCATGACGCTGGATTTCAGCCAACTCACCGCTAAATTCACGGACTCGGGTCTCGAGTTTGTGATGATCGGTGGTTACGCGGCGGTCTCGCACGGATCGTCGCAAGTGACGCGCGATCTGAAAATCTACGCGGTGTTGAAAGAGGAGAATGTCGAGCTGTTGCGGCGGGCTTTGGCCTAGTGGAATCCGCGTCATCGCATGACGCCGCAGCGGTTGTCGTTTCTGCAATTTCCCGAGGCGGGTGAGCGGGTGAACAATCTCTAGGTAGAAACGGACGTGGGCGTCGTGGATATTCTTTCCTCGGTGGAGGGCCTCGGTGATTTTGCGCGCCTAAAGAACGCGGCAGAGAAATTCGAAATCGATGGGCGCGTTTGCTGGGTGATCTCGTTGGAGGAACTCATTGTAGCGAAAGAGGCGGTCGGTCGGGGCAAGGACAAGCTCACTGCGGTGGAACTTCGCGTGATCGCGGCGAAGCGAAAACGCTGAGCGCGAACCAGACGCGGGCTTTGGCTGTTGTCTCCCTTACAAGAGCTCGACCGGATCGCCGAGCCGCAGCGTGCCTGACTTGGTCTCGTGGGTGAGATTGAGGGCGAAGTTGATGCGGGTAGCATCGGCGGGGTCGCGGCGATAGGTGGCGAGGGTGCGGAGGGGCTCGTGGCCGCGCTCGCCGGTGACTTGGTCCGTGGTCGTCACGATGCAGCGGGCGCAGGGGCCGCCGCTGCGAAACGTGATCGCGCCGATGCGCAGGCGCGACCACGTGTCTTCGGCGAAGGCGGGGCAACCGCTGACGACGAGGCTGGGGCGGAAGCGATCCATGGGGACAGGTTCTTCGCCGATGGAGACGAGGCGGTCGTTGAGGTGGGCGAGCGAGGCTTCGCTGACGACGAGGAAGGGATAGCCGTCGGAGAAATTGAAGAGATCCGCGGAAACGATGCGGTCGTCGATGATCAGGGTGTTGGCCGGGGCGGAGGAGAACTGCGGGTGGTCGAGGACGGGGCGGCGGAATTTTTCGCCGATGCGGACGAGGTGGCAGGTGACACCGAGGAAAGCGGAGAGCCAGGCGGAGACTTCGCAGCCGCAGTCTTCGGCGAGCAGTCCCTGACTCCGCCAAATGGATACGGTGCGCAGGGTGGCGGGCGCAGTGGCGCGCAAGGGCACGGAGGTTGCGCCGGCACCCTCGGCGCTGAGGATGAGCGCGGTGGCGGTGAGTTCGGTCGAGATCAGCGCCATGCGGGGGAGTGGACGCTGCGTGAGGTGCGCGCCGTGTTCGTCGACCACCAAAAAACGGCGATCACCGGCGAGGCCGAGGGCATCGACATCAGCGGCGGAGACGGTGCAACCGCGGAAGGATTTGACGGGATAAAGGAAGAGGCCGGTGAGGTGCATCGTGTCCGGTGTGATGATGAGCCGGGATTGTTTTCGCAATGAAACAGCGGTGAGGCGGGGCTTCCTGCGCGACGCAGCCCGAGGCGGGTGTGATTCATTCTGTGCCAACGGAGAGCGCGCCGACTTGACCGGTTGGGAGTTCCGCCTTCAGGCGGTCCGGCGCGCTCCGTCCAGACCGGCTGAAGCCGGGACTCCGAACCCGGCGCACTGCGGCACTGAAGCACAGATTTAAGCACACGCCCCGAAAAGGGAGGCGGACGCGGGGCCGGTGGCCGAGCGAGGACGCATCGCGGGAACGCTGCGACCGGCTAGTTGATGCCCACCGCGACCACCGACATGAGCGGGCGCTCGCCCAACTGAGTCGTGATACGGATCGTGGTTTGGGCGAGCTCGGAGCTGTCGGTAACACGGGCTCGAATGCGATACGTGCCGGTTTTGGCGGTGGGTTCGAGGCGGGGGATGAAACGCGGGTTGACTCAGGTGGCTTCGGTCGCGGTGGTGTGTCCGTGATTTTCCACTTGGATCGTGAATGATTTTTCGGCGGGCACCGCGCCCTTGGCATAAAGGAGGGCGGCGGGCCGGATGGCGACGGGTTCGGGGATGGCGACGCCCATCAGCGAGGCCACGGATTTTTCGGCGGGATCGTTGGTGGTGAATGTGACGATTTCAGGTTCCCCGCTGTTTCCGTCGGGTAGTAGATGTCCGAGAGGGCGGCAGTCGCGGCGAAGATTGAGTCAGCGACCCTTTTTTCAGGGAATAGCGGGCGTTCTTTTTTTCCACCGCTTCCAGGAGATGCGTCCGAAATATCTTCTGCCCAACGACATGAGCGAAGAGCCCTATTTCCCCCTTGTTTTAACGCGACTAGGTCTCATTAGCAATAGGCCATGTTTCCGAGTGTTTGCTCCATCCGATCCGCCCAGTGCGCCGCGCTTATCGCGCTGGCCGCTGTCGTCGGCCTCTCGCGATTTGAGCCCAGCTCGCAGCCGGAACCAGATACCGCGGGCACTTCCTCCGTCACACGCAGCGTCCCGCGCCACTCGTCGTTCAGCCGCGCGTTCGGCTTGCTAGCCCACGCGATCGGTCTCTACCGCGAGGCCTTCATTCGGCCTGCTTTCATTTCACACCCACCGGCTGACGAATCCACCGCCCGCACCCTCTCGCGTCCGCCGCTGGGCTGCTCATCCGATGACCCCATCGTCTCCACCCGCAGGGCTGACTTTCCCGTCGACGCCTTCGCGTTCTCTTACCCGCAGTACCGGGAGCCCGCCGCTGTTCGCCAACACCGCTGTCCATTCGCCGTCGGCCCTCCATCGCCACCCGTCACTCCACCCCATCGCGCGGCTGGCACTTCGGTGCCAAAGGACGTCACCGCTCGTTGGTCCATGGGCTCCCCCGTCGTCCCCTTTAGCTTTCCTCCCGTTGCGCGCATAGCGTGCTGTCAGTTTGCCGGTCAACGTTTGGCCGCACTCAAATTTCCCCCGAGTTTCGCCCTGCGCGGCAAACCGGCACCGGTCCCCACTTCCGTTCGCTTCCGTCCGTCGCTCGGCGTGTCCGGGCTGCGCGCCGCCCGCTTTTTCTCTTTTTCAATATGAAAACTAACCTGTCCTCCTTGGCTCACGTGCTCGCCTTGCTGGTGCTGCCGTTCGGCCTCGCCGCCTCTGCCGTCTTCTCCCAGGCCGCGACGACCCCCAGTTACCTTCCTCCCAAGGACGACACCATCCATCTCGAGAAATTCGCGGTGAACGACCAACGCGAAAAATCCTACTCCAGCCAGCGTAGTATCACGGCCTCCAAGACCGACACCGCCCTCGTCGATATCCCCCAATCCATCAGCGTCGTCACCCGCGAACTCATCGACGATCAAGCCATGCACAGCATCGGCGACATCACGCGCTACGTGCCCGGCGCCGGGATCGCCCAAGGTGAGGGCAACCGCGATACGCCCGTCCTGCGCGGCAATGCCACCACTGCCGACTTCTTCGTCGATGGCGTCCGCGACGATGTCCCCTATTACCGCGACCTTTATTCCGTCGACCGCGTCGAAGTTCTGAAAGGCCCCAACGCGCTGATCTTCGGCCGCGGTGGCTCCGGCGGCCTCATCAACCGCGTTACCAAACAGGCCAACGGCACCACCACTCGTGAGCTCGCCCTCACCTTCGGCTCGTCGCGCCAGAATCGCGCTACCCTCGACCTCGGTGTCGCCGTGACGCCCGCGCTCGCCTACCGTGTCACCGCACTCTTCGAGGACGCCGACAGCTACCGCGACGACGTCACGCTGCGGCGTTACGGCGTCAATCCCACCGTCGCATGGCGCATCGCGCCGCGCACCACGCTCCGTGCCGGAGGCGAACATTTCCACGACGCGCGCACCGCCGATCGTGGCGTATCCTCATTTCAAGGTCGCCCCGTGCCAACCGCACTCTCCAGGTTCTTCGGCGATCCCGCCCAAAGTTCCACCCGCGCCTCCGTCAACACCGCCTACACCATTTTCGATCACTCGTTCGCCAACCGCATCACGCTGCGCAATCATACGCGCTTCGGCCGCTACGAAAAATTCTACCAAAATATTTACCCCGGTTCCGTAAATGCCGCCGCCACCGCCGTCGCCCTCTCCGCCTACAACCAAGCCACCGACCGCGAGAATCTCTTCAATCAAACCGACGTGGTTTTCTCCTTCGCCACCGGCACCGTCCGTCACCAGATTCTCACCGGCCTGGAGCTCGCCCGCCAGACCACCGACAATCTCCGCCTCACCGGGTACTTCACCTCGGTTAGCCTGACGACCACCTCCCTGAACGTCCCTCTCGCCAACCCCCGTACTACGCTCCCCGTGACGTTCCTGCCGGGCGCCACCGACGCCAACAACCACGGCGTTGCGCAAACCCTCGCCTGCTACGTGCAAGACCAGATCACCTTGCTCCCGCAGCTCCTCGCCGTCGCGGGCGTGCGTCTGGAGAATTTCTCCGTCGATTTTCAGGATCGCCGCACCGCCGCGACCATCGCCACCACCGACGCTCTCGTCTCCCCTCGCGCGGGTCTGATCTACAAACCCGCCGATCACTTCGCGGTCTACACGAGTTACAGCCTATCCTGCGTGCCCCGCGCCGGCGAACAACTGTCCTCCCTGAGCGTCACCAACCGCTCCCTCGCTCCTGAAAAATTCACGAATTACGAATTTGGCGTGAAGTGGGATTTTTCCCAGGACCTTGCCTTCACTGCAGCCGCCTACCGCCTCGACCGCCGCAACGTCGCCATTACCGATCCCGCTGATCCGACCCAATCGCTCCTCGTCGACGGTCAGCGCGCGCACGGGATCGAGCTCGGTCTCACGGGCCGCATCACCCGAAACTGGAGCGTCGTCGTCGGTTACGCGTATCAGGACGGCACGGTCAAGACGACCCAGTCCCCCACCGTCGTCGCCGGCGCCCGTCTCGCCCAACTTCCGCGCCACACCGTCTCGCTCTGGAGCCGCTACGATTTCAACCCGCAGTGGGGCTTCGGGCTCGGCACGATCTACCGCGACGAACTCTTCACCTCTACCGACAACACGGTCCGCCTCCCGAGCTTCGTCCGTTTCGACGCCGCGCTTTTCTACCGGTTCAACGCCCGACTGCGCGCCCAACTGAACGTCGAAAATCTCCTCGATCGCGCCTACTTCGCCTCCGCGCACAGCAACACGAACATCACCCCCGGCTCGCCTCGCGCGCTCCGCATAGGCGTGACCACGCGTTTTTGATCACTAACCGTTTTCTCCCAGTCGCGCCCACTCGTCCCATGTTTCGCCAAACCGTGTTCTGGATCCACCTCGTCGCCGGGCTCATCTCCGGCCTCGTCATTGCAATCATGTGCTTCACCGGCACCGTCCTTGCCTTCGAGAAACAACTCGTCGCGTGGTCCGAACGCGACGCCCGCCACATCGCCGCACCTCCCGCCGGTGCCGCCCGCCTCCCGCTCGACGAACTCCGCGCGCGCCTCCGCACCGCCCAACCCGAGGCCCGCCCCCAAAGCTTCGTCGTCTCTGCGGATCCCCTCGCTGCGGTCGCCTTCCTCGCCGGTCGCAGCCCCGCCTTCTACGTCAATCCTTACACCGGCGAAATTCGCCAACCCACCTCGACGGCCATCGCTTCGTTTATGCGCACCATGACCGACCTCCACCGCTACCTTGGATTCGATGGCAAGGAGAGCCGCCCGCGCGGCAAACTCATTACCGGCATCTGCAACCTCGCCTTCGCCCTCCTCGCCGTCACCGGACTCTACCTGTGGATGCCGCGCAGCTGGTCGTGGCGCGCCGTCTCCCCAGTCATCTGGTTCCGCCAAAACTCTGCAGCGAAAGCCCGCGAGTTTAACTGGCACAACGTCATCGGCCTGTGGTCCGCCCCTGTATTGATTATCCTGACACTCACGGCCGTTCCGATCTCGTTCCGCTGGGGTGGCACGCTCATCGCCACCCTCACCGGCACACCGGCCCCGACGGACAACGCCGTCGGCTCCCGCAGCAGTGGATCGCCCGCGCCCAAGGTCCCACCGCCCTCCGCCGCCTCCCGCCCGCTCTCGTCCGACGTCCTGCTCACCCGGGTGCGAACCGATTTCCCTTCGTGGCAAACCATCACTGTGCGCCTCGGCGCCACGCCTGACGTGTTTTCCGCCACCGTCCGTGAAACGACTGCTTGGCCCCGCACCGCTAACACCGCCGTCACCCTCAATTCCTCCACCGGCGAAGTCCTCCTGCGCACCGGCTACGCCGACCAAAACGCCGCGCAACAAGTCCGCTCGTGGACGCGCTTCCTGCACACCGGCGAAGCGCTCGGCCTCGTCGGCCAATTCGTCGCCGGTCTCGCCTGCCTTGGCGGCCTCTTGCTTGTCTACACGGGCATCGCTCTTTCCTGTCGCCGTTTCTTCTCGCGCCGGGTGCCGCCGCTGCCACGCGCGTAGACGCGACCTTGCGGTTGAGTGGTCGTCGCCGAATCATTGTCTCAAGCCCGCGCCACGCCCGCGTCTCGCTCGTGCCCTCGCGCGCGTTTTTGTTCTGGGCTGCTGACTGTGAGCCACCGGCCGTTTGGCCGGGAGGTGGCTGTAGCGGAAGTGTGGAGACGACTACGGCAGCGTTTTTCGCCGGTAGGTGGCGAGGTAATGGGGCGAGCCGGCGGTCGTGGAAAAGGCGGTGGGCGTGGTGCCATCGAGGCCGTAGCAGATCCTGAGGCGATTGCCGGCGAGTTGGTAGATACAGGGGATCGTGCGGCCGGCGTTGGGGCCCTTCGCGCCGAGGAGAATGAACGTGGCCTGAGGCTCGGAGTCGGCGCGTGAGTAGGTTCCTTGGTCGGCGAGCTCGCCGGCGAAGCGGACGTGGTAGGTTCCGGCACCGAGGTGCAGCTCGACACGGAGGGCGAGGAGATCGGAGGAGGGTTCGCCGGCACTCTCGGCTCGGATCATTTCCCAGATGCCTTGGAGGGAGTGGCTCATTGAAGGAAAGGGCGGGCAGTATCAGCCACGGATGGACAAGGATGAGGGCGGAAAAAATCCAACCGCAAAACCCACTCGCTGACGCTCCGGGCTACGAGGGCAGATGGCGGGGCGGACCACTTGCTGGCGCTCACGGCTCCAGGAGGAGGAGTGAGTGGCAGGAAATGGCACGGAGGGGCGTGAGCGGAGGGCGGCGCGGCGACAAGCGCCAGCTTACGAATCGAGTTCAGGCGTTGCGGTCGGCAGCGATTTCTTGGCTTTGGCACCGAGGCTTTTGAGGTCTTCGACTTGGGACAGCAGATTGCCGGGGCCGGTTTTCAGTTTGCCCAAGGCACCGTCGTAGGTCTCGCGAAGGCGCACGAGGTGTTTGCCGATTTCTTCGAGGTCGGCGAAGAGGCCGGCGAATTTGTCGTAGAGGAGGCCGCCGCGGGTCGCGATGGCCTGGACATTTTTCGTCTGGCGATCCTGTTTCCAGAGGGTGGCGATGGTTTTGAGGGTGACGAGGAGCGTGGGCGCGGTGCAAAGAATGACGCGGCGGTCGAAGGCCCATTCGTAGAGCGTGCGGTCGTTTTCGGCGGCGAGAATAAAAGCGGGTTCGAGGGGCACAAACATCAGCACGTAGTCGGGGGTGATGAGTTTGCCGGTGTCTTCGTATTTTTTCGCGCTGAGTTGCTCCACGTGGGTGCGGACGGCGGCGGCGTGTTCGCGGGTGGCGGCGAGGCGTGCGGGATCGTCGCCGGCGTTCACGGCGCGTTCGTAAGCTACTAGAGAGACTTTCGAGTCGATGACGAGGTGGCGGGCGTCGGGGAGTCGAAGGATGACATCGGGGCGGAGGCGGCGGCCGTCGTCGGTGGTGAGTGATTCTTGGGTGAGGTAGTCTTGGCCTCTGATGAGGCCGGCGGATTCCAGCAGGCGGTCGAGAATGAGTTCGCCCCAGGCACCGCGGGCTTGCGACTGGCCTTTGAGGGCGGTGGTGAGGGCGTGGGCTTCGTCGGTGATCCGGGTGTTGAGGAGGCGGAGTTGTTCGATCTGGGCCTTGAGGGCGGAGCGGTCGTCGCTTTCGGTTTTGTAAACGGTGTCCACGCGCGTGCGGAAATCGGCGAGCTGTTGGCGCAGCGGATGGAGGAGGGTTTCGACCTGAGTTTTGTTGTGGTCGGTGAACTTCGCGGATTTTTCCTCGAGAAGCTTTGAAGCGATGGCTTGGAATTCGCTCTGGAGGGTGATCTTGAGTTTCTCAGCGTCGGCCAGATAGCGGGCGGCGAGTGCTTCGCGTTCGGTCAGACGCTGTTGCTCGGCCGCGAGGCGGGCGGCAAACTCGGCGCGGGCGGCGGCGAGATCGGAGGAAAGTTGAGCGTTCAGGGATGAGAGTTGAGTGAGGTCAGTGCGGGCGGCGGCGAGTTCGGCGGTGACGCGATTGTGGTCGGCGCGGGCGGCATTGAGCTCGGCGGTGCGGGTGGTTTCCCGGCCGCGCATAAGAATCCAGGTGAAGGCGCCCGCGAGCGCGGCGGCGAGAAGAGCGCAGGCAACGTTAAAAAGCATGTGAACAATGTTGGGACGATGCTCCTGCATATCAATGTCTGATGCATTTCTTGACGGGTGTTTCAGATGCCCGCTGTGAATGACGCGACTTCGAGGTGAGGGCGACGCGACGTTGGCGAGTCTGCGTGCGACGAGCCGAGAAAACGGCGAACACCCTCCGCGGGTTGATGCACACCCTCGTGGGGGAAACGGGGCACTGGCCTGGTGGGTGACGTCAGGCCTGAGCCGCGAACAATTCGGCAATCACGTCCTCGAGCGGGACATCCTCGATCGTGATGTCGGCGACCGGGCCGGTGCTGAGAATTTCTTGAGAGACGGCGACGACGTTTTCGCCGGGGACGCGCAGCGTGAACTTGCCATCATCGGCGCGGGTAGTCGTGCCGAACTGCGACTGCCAAGTGTCGGCGAATGCGGTGCCGGGGCCGGGGATGAAGGTGATGATTTTCTTGCGCGCGCCACCGGCGGACTCGAGGCGGACGAGCGCGCCGTCGTAGATTTTTGCTCCCTTGTGGATCACGATCACGCGTTCGCAGAGTTCCTTGATGTCGGCCATGTAGTGGCTCGTGAGGAGAATCGTCACGCGATACTTGCGGTTGTAGTCGCGGAGGAACTGGCGAACGGCACGTTGCGAAACGACGTCGAGACCGATGGTCGGTTCGTCGAGAAAGAGGACGCGCGGGCGGTGCAGAAGTGCGGCGATGAGCTCCATTTTCATGCGCTCGCCGAGGGAGAGTTCGCGCACCATCACGTTGAGTTTGGCGCGGACGGTGAAGAGGTCGACGAGCTCGTCGAGCGTGGCTTTGAATTGCGCCTCGGGGATGCCGTAGATGGCGCGGAGGAGATTGAAGGACTCGATGGCGGGGAGGTCCCACCAGAGCTGGTTTTTTTGGCCGAGCACGAGGGCGAACAGACGGCGGTAAGCGTTTTCGCGTTTGGTCGGATCGAAGCCGGCGACGCGGGCGGTGCCGCTCGTCGGGTAGACGAGGCCCGAGAGCATTTTGAGCGTCGTCGTCTTGCCGGCGCCGTTGGGTCCGAGGACGCCAACGAATTCGCCCTCTGCGATGGTGAACGAGATGTCTTTGGCTGCGGCGGTCTCTTCGAACGTGCGATTGAACAGCCCCTTGACGCCACCCCAGAAGCCCGGGAGTTTTTTGTAGGTGCGGAAGACGCGGGTAAGGTGGCTGACTTCGATCATGGAGGCGCGGAGTGTGCTTGCGCGCGATGGTTTGGAAACAGGAAAACGCAGTTTGTCGGGAGTTAGGAGCTCGCTTGCGAGCGAGGGGTGGCGGAAATCGCTCGCAAGCGAGCTCCTACCTCAGAGCAGCCACTCCGGGTAGGGGCGCTCGGTATTGAGCTCTCCTTTGAACCACGACCAGTCTTCATCGCAGCAGTAATACCCCGGCCAGCGGTCGCCCGTGGCGCAGAGGTCGGCGCGATAGGGTTTGAGGAAAATGTAGAGGAAGGGCGCGAGGCGAACCTCGTCGGGGCGCAGGTGGTGGTCGTAGAAGTCGCGTTCCCACGCGAGAGAGGCGGCGGAGTTCGCGGCGACGGCTCGAAGTGACGCATGGGTTTTCGATTTCAGACGGCCGACGGATTGGCCAAGGGTCAGGCGCTCGCCAAGGATCGCGAGGGCGTGAAGGTGGTCGGGCATCACGACGGCGCAGCGGAGTTGCCACGCGCCGTCGGCGTCCATCGCGCGCAGCTCGGTGAGGATGGCGGTCGCTGCGGCGGGCGAAGTGAGGCCGGGGCGTTTTTCGTCGGTGCAGACGGTAAGAAAATATTCCGCATGCGGAATCGAGACGCGGCCGCGGGGCAGGGCCGCGTGGCCTTTCGTTGGATCGCGCATGGTGCGGAGTGTAGAAGCGCGCTTGCGCGCGATAGATTGAAAATCCCAGGGAGGACAAGACGTGCGACGAGCCTGAAATCGCTCGCAAGCGAGCACCTACCTTCCGAGCGGTCAGCCCTGGGTGAAGGCGGGGAGTTTTACGATTTTTCCGCCGGTCAGCGCGGATTCGTGGGCGCAGAGGCCGACGCAGGTCCAGTTGGCGGACTTCACCGCGTTGACGGAGCACTCGCGATCTTCGACCAGCGCAGAGAGAAACTCGTGCGCGAGATGTGGGTGTGAGCCGCCGTGGCCGGCGCCCTGGGTGAAGCTGAGGTGGGTTTTTTTGCCGAGGTCGTAGACGCCCTTCGTAGTGAACTTCTGGATGCCTTTGGGGAGGCGCTTGGCGTAGTCGGGTACAGTGATTTTTTTCGGGATCTTGTGCTCGGCGAGTTTCGCGGTGTGGAGGATGTGCGGTTCGCCTTCGACGAGTGACCATTCAAAGGATTTTTTCGAACCGTAGACGTCGATACTTTCGCGGTATTGGCGGGCGGTGTCGAAGAGCGAGCGAATGATGCGCGCGGTGACGTCGGAGTCCTTCAATTTGATGTGCGCGGTTTCGACGGCGAAAGGGGACCCGTAATTCTTGGCGAGTTCGGGACGGATCGAACCGGAGCCGAAGCAGGAGACGTATTCGGCGGTGGCGTCGGTGAGGGCGAGCATCGGGCCGACGCAGTGCGTGGCATACCACATGGGCGGGAGGCCGGGCCAATAGTTCGGCCAGCCGTCCATGTCCTGCTGGTGGCTCGCTTGGAGGAACTGGATTTTGCCGAGGTCGCCGCGGTCGTAGAGTTCTTTGACGTGGAGGTATTCGCGGGCGTAAACGACCGTCTCCATCATCATGTATTTGAGGCCGGTTTTCTTGGTGAGATCGACGATACGTTTGCAGTCGGCGATGGAGGTGGCCATCGGGACGGTGCAGGCGACGTGTTTGCCGGCCTTGAGCGCCTTGATCGAGTGCTCGGCGTGATCGGGAATCGGGGTGTTGATGTGGACGGCGTGGATCTCCGGATCGCGGAGGAGTTCGTCGTAATCGGTGTAGCCTTTTGGAATGCCGAAGGCCTCCTGGATGGCCTTCAGTTTTTTCGGGTCGCGTTGGCAGACGGCGACGAGATTGGCGTCGGGATGGGCTTGAAAGATCGGAATGAACTCGGCGCCGAAACCGAGACCGATGATGGCGATGTTGATTTTTTTGCTCATGATGGAAGGAGGGGGAAATTTGGAATCGTGGGTGAGGTGGATCGAGCGGAGGTAGTTACTTCAAGGTCTGGAGATAGGCTTCGAGGTCGGAGATTTCCTGCGGACTGAAGATATCGGCCATCGGGGGCATGGGGGATATTTTGCCGAACTGCTCGTAGCCTTTGGCGATGACCTTGCTCGGTTCGAGCAAGCTCTCGCGGATGGACGCGGCGGTTGCGCGGGAAGCAAGACCGTCGAGGGCGGGACCGACGGTGCTGCCCACGCCCTTGACGGCGTGGCAGAGGATGCAGGCCGCGGGGTGCTTGGTGAAGAGCTGTTCGCCGCGCGCGGCGTTGCCCAGCTGAAGCTGCGTGTTCTCGTCCACCAACGTGAATTCGACGAGGCGCACATCGTCGAAGAAGGTTTCGCCGCGGGCGACGTGCAGGGCGTTGACGCTCGCGGTTGTGTGGGTGCCGCTGTTGAACTCGACTTCGACCTGAGTCCAGTCGGTCTCGCGGCGGATGGTCTCGGTCTCGATGCGGATATTGTGGATGTTAAAGCCGGCCTTGCCGCGGAGGCCGCGGGTGCGAACCCAGCCGGCGAGACGGTATGAGGTGTTGGGCTTTATCGGGACATCGGCGTGAAAGCTCGTGTCGGCGTCGCCGGCAGAGCTAACCCGGAGGGCAAACTTGCCGCCGTGAAATTCACGTTCGGTGCCGGCAACCGACCACGTGGCGGTGGTGTTGCCTTCCTTGTCGCCGTAGTCGCGGCGCTTCCAGCCGACGGGCAGGCGATCTTCACCTAGAGTCTCGAAGCCGATGTTTGGAAGCAGGTTTGGACCCTCGCGGTAGAGGCCGGCACCGTGAATACGGCCGACGACGCGGGCCGCCTCCCGGAGCCATTCGTCCTGTTGGTTGGCGGGATTGCGCAGGAGGGCGGTGACGACGGTCTTGATCTGGGGCGTGGTCGGAAACTCGCCGAGCTTGGCGAACGCGGCGAGGCGCGTGAGCGGATCGGCATCGCTGATCACGGCTGAGGCGAAGAAGAGGGAAATGGCGGCGGCATCGCGACCGAGCGCGCGGGTGGCGTTACGGCGGACGGCGGGGTCGGCGTGGGTGAGCGCGCTGCGGTGGGTGGCGGCGTCGAGTTGGCCGAGGCCGTGCAGCGTCCAGAGGGCGTGGAGGGCTTTGACGGCGGAGCTGCCGGCGACTGCCGATTTGAGCAAAGCCGAGGTGTCGGTGCGTTGGCCTTCGACGAGCAGGCGTTGGGCGGTGAGGCGCCAGAATTGATTGCCGCTGCCAAGGGCGGCGACGAGTTGGGCGGTCGTGGCGCCTCTAAGGGACGTGATCGGTGTAGGCCCGGCCGGTGGCCGGGGAGCCCGGCCGGCGCCCAGGCCTACATCCCAGACGACGCGGTAGATGCGCCCGCGAGCATGGTCGCGGAGGGGATTTTCGTGCGCGCCGCCGACGCCGGTCTTGGAGGCGTAGCCACCTCGGGCGACGTTGGGCGTGGGGTTGTGTTGAATAATGTAGTTCTGCCAGTCGGAGAACCACACGGCGCCATCGGGGCCGACCTCGGCGAAGACGGGGGACATCCACTCGTCGCTGCTGGCGACGAGGTTGAAGGCGTCGTGGGCGGCGTAACCGGCGCCGTCGCGTTGCACGTCGAAGAGCGCGATGGTTTTCATCGTGGGCTCGCAGATCATGGCTTTACCTTGGAGGCGGGCGGGGAGATTGTCGGAGTAGATGAACGCGCTGCCGGCGGCGGCGGTGTAGCCGCCCATGACGTCGACTTGGCGGAAGTTGGGCGTGATGGTGTGCGTCTTGTCCTCGGTGTTGATGCGCTTGGCGGTCATGGCGCGGGTGCCTTTGGGGACGATGGAGGCGGGAAGGCCGCCGAAGAAAATGGGGGCGTTATTGGCGGTGCCGCCGAACTGGTCGCCGAACTCGTTGGCGCTGTGGCCCCACGTGTTGTTGGTGAACTGGTGGAGAAACTCAAGGGCGGAGCCGTCGGCCTTAAAGCGATACGTGCCCTGGGCGAATTGTTTCTCGACGCCGCCGACGGTGCCTTTGAAGCCGGAGTAGCCGACGGCGCCGTAGAGCCAGTTGTCGTAGCCGTAATGGAGATTGTTGGCTTGGGCGTGGGTATCGTTGATGCCCCAGCCGGTCATGATCTCGGTGCGGACATCGGCTTTGTCGTCGCCGTTGGTGTCTTTGAGGAAGAGGAAGCGCGGGGACTGGGCGACAACGATGCCGCCGTTGGTGAAGACGAAGCCGGTGGGGATGTTGAGGCGGTCGGCGAAGATCGTGAACTTGTCGGCGCGACCGTCGCCGTCGGTGTCCTCGCAAATTTTGATGGTGTCGGTGCCGAGGCCGTCGGGCTTCACGTCGTGGGGGTAGTCGCGGGCTTCGGCGATCCAGAGGCGGCCGCGTTCGTCCCAGGCGAGGAAGATGGGCTTGGCGATGTCGGGCTCGGCGGCGAAGAGTTCGAGGCGGAGATCGGGGGCGACCTGGGTGCGTTCGGTGCTGCCTTTGACGCCGAGGGGAAACTGAAACGAGACGGGCTGGGCGCGTTTTTCGTAGTTGGCGATAGTGGCGCGGGCTTCGCGCTGTTCGGGTTCGCGCTGGGCGAGGAATTTTTCCCACGCGGCGACGCGGTCGGGGCCGACGGCGGCGAGGAGTTTGGGTTTCGCGGCGAGGGCGAAACCTTCGGCGGTCGCGTCACCGAGGGCGGCGGCGGCGAGGCGTTTCGCGGCGGGGACGGTGGCGAGGGTGGGGGCGTAGGGGGCGGCCGGGGCGTCGAGGACGACGAGGTCGAAGTGGGCGGCGAACTCGGGCGTGGCGGCGGTGGGATCGGAGACGTAGTCGAACCAGATCGCATCGCGGCCGAGGTCACGCATCAGGGCGTGGGCGGCCATGCGCGGAGTGCGGTCGGCGGTGCCGAGATAAAGCACGCGGATCGGGCTGGCGGCGCAGGGCAGCGCGAGCAGCAGGAGTGCGGCAAGTCGGAAGAAGGGCATGGGGGAAGGGTGGGCGAAACAACGGCGGCGGAGCAAGCGGGCGGTGTGCCGGTGAGTCAGAAAACCGGACTCACCGGCGGCGGTGCGGCGTGGGTCTCAGGGCTGAGGGAGCGGGACCTGGCTGGTGGTGCGCAGGTAGGCGAGGAGGTCGCGGACTTCGTCGTTCGAGAGCGTTTTGAGCAGGCCTTCGGGCATCAGGGAAACAGGAGACTTTTCGCGCGCGACAATATCGGATTTCGCGACGGTGGTATCTTGTCCGACGAGGCGCAGCGTGAGCTGGCGCTCGTCCTCGGCGGCTACATTGCCGGCCAGCGTGCGGCCGTCGCGGGTGGCGATTGTCACTAGCTGGTAGGCCTCGTTCATGACCTCGCTGGGGTTGACGATCTGATTTAAAATGTAGTCGAGGTTGGCGCGATTGGAACCGGTGAGATCCGGGCCGAGGTTGCCGCCGGCACCGTAGAGCATGTGGCAGGCGGAGCAGGCGCGTTCGAAGAGGGCGCGGCCGTTGGGGAGGTTGGCGGCGGCGAGGGCTTTGTCGGTAAGCTGGCGTTTGAACTTGGCAATGTCGGCATCTTTGTCAGCGGCGGGCGCGGTGAGTGGGCCCCAGAAGTCAACGAACGAGGGTCCGAGCACGCGCGAAAGCTGGCGGGCGTCGAAGGCGGAGACGTCGCGTTTTGGAATGGTGTTGTCACGAAGGGCGGCGAAGAGCGCTAGCGCAGTGGAGCGGCGCCCGGAGAGGGTAAGGATAACCTCGGCTTTTTCGGCGGCGTTGAGGGACGGGTAGCGCTGGAGGAGCGCGGGCGCGATGCCGGCGCCGTTGAACGCGGCGAGGGCGCGAATTGCTTCGCGGCGAAGAGGAGCCTCGTCGAGGAGCGCGAGCGCTACCGGGAGGGACTGGGCGTAGCCGTCGCGGGCGAGGGTGCGAAGAATCTCGCTGCGGCGGCCGACCGGTGCGGTGCGGTCTTTGAGTTGGGCGAGCTGGACGGCGAAAGCGCTGGTGTCGCCAAAAAGCTGATTCACCTGGGTGAGGAGCTCGCGGAGCCTTTCGTCGGTGAGCGCAGCGAGCGGGGTGGTGACGGCGGACCAGTTAGCTGGGGGGCGGGCTTCGTTGCGTCCGACACCCGTGAGGCCGTCGCGTAGGCCCTCAAGAATCGAAATGCGGACAGGCAGCGAGGACGTGGCCCCGAGGGTGGCGGCGATGGCGTCGAGCTGGCCGGCGGCGACGGCGCGGCGGGTGAGCCACTGGGTAAGCTGCGGCATCGCGCTGCGGGCGGCGAGTGCGAGAGCGCGCGTGGGATCGGCGGGGACGAGTGGCTCGATGCCGGACCAGATTATCTTGGGAATGTTGTGATCGGCGACATCCTCAGTTCGGGCGACGAGCCGCTCCGCGATCGGCCAGCGGTCGGAAAATGGCATGCGTTGCAGCGCTGCAGCGAGGTAGAGGCGGACGACTGGCGAAGGATCGGTAGCAGCGAGGGTGGCAAATTTCTTTAGGGCTTCCGTCCCGATCGCATTATCTTCGCCCAGCAGTTGAATTGCCCAGCCGCGGAGGTAGGGCTCGGGATGATCGAGCAGTGGCAGGAGATCGGAGGGTGGGAGATGGCCGGTGATGTGGAGAGTCCAAAGGGCGCGGAGTTTTTTCGCGGCGGTGTCGGATTGCGCGAGCAATGATCGGAGGCGAGCAGGCACGGCGGGATCGAGGCGGCCGGCGGCGGCGCGCTGCTGGAGGAGGACGCGGGCTCGGCGGCTGAACCAGTCGTTGCGGTGTTGGAGCAGGCTGACGAGCTCGAGGTCGGACTGCGCGGCGAGGTTAAGACCGGTTTTTCCGGCGAGACCTTTCGGTGCTAGACGGTAAATCCGGCCGGTGTCTTTTGCGGTGAGGGAGTTGCCGCAGATGTCGCCATCGTGCCAGTCGAGCACGTAGAGGGCGCCGTCGGGCCCGATTTCGAGGCTGAAGCCGACCCACGCGGCGTCGTTGGCGAGGAGCGTGTCGTCGCCGTGTTTGCCGATAAAGCCGGAGCCCGCGGGCACAAGCACATCTGATAGGACCGCGTGCTCGTGGATGTTGGCCATGAAAATCCGGTCGCGATATTGGCCGGGGAATTCGTCGGCTAAATAGATGCGCGCGCCGCCGTGAGCAGAGCGGTGACTGTGGTCGGCGATGGTCTTGATGTCGTCGTAGATGTAGGGATTGATGTGTCTGCCGCCTTGGCGGTGGTAGATTCCGCCGGGAATGATGTGCCAAAGATGCGGGATAACGCAGGCGGTGATGAACATCTGGCCGTGGTCGTCGAAATCGACGCCCCAAGGATTGCTGAAACCGTGGGCGACAATTTCGAAGCGGTCCTTGGTTGGGTGATAGCGCCAGACGCCGCCGTCGATATATTGACCATCTTTGACGGCGATTTTTTCGGGGAAGGCCTCGCCCTTTTTGAAGAGTTTTCCGCCATCGGCTGGTTTGCCGACGATGGAGCGGGTGGCGAAACCTTGGAGTCCGTAGAGCCAGCCGTCAGGTCCCCAGTGGAGAGAGTTGAGCGTTTCATGGCGATCTTGAATACCCCAGCCGGTGAGGCGGATCTCGATTCCGGCATCGGCGCGGTCGTCGCGGTCGCGATCGGGGACGAAGAGAAGATTGGGCGGGGACCCGAGCCAGAGACCGTCGAAGCCGATGGCGAGGGTGGAAGGGAACGGGATGCCTTCGAGAAAGACTTTGCGAGAATCGAAGATGCCGTCGCCGTCGGTGTCTTCGAGAATGAGGATGCGACTGTCGCCGTGGTTGGCGAAGCCGGTCTTGCGGGTTTCGTAGTCGCGATTTTCCGCGACCCACATGCGCCCGCGGTCGTCCCAGCAAAAGGCCATGGGCTGGGTGATCATGGGTTCGGCGGCGGCGAGTTTTGCTTCGAAGCCGGCGGGGACGGTCATTTTGGCGACGGCTTCTTCGGGGGTGAGAAGCGTAGCCTTTAAGCCCTCGGCTTTTGCTAGGCGCCAAAGGATGTTGTCGTTGGTTTGGCCGGTGTAGGCCTTCCAGCTTTCGGTCATCTTGAGGTCGTTGAGTTCGCCGGTGTAGACGACGAGCTGATGGCGGATGGTCTCGGTCTTGCCCTTGGCGATAGACCAGTCGCCGGAAATGGCGCGGCTCGGACCGACGCCCAGCTGGCCGTCGACGCGCCACGGGAGCGGGTAGTCGGAGTTTTTCGGGTGATCGAACACGGCGATGTGTGCCTGGTCGGTGCGGCCCTCGAGTTTGAGACCGATGTCTACCCAGAGCGCGCGCTCGCCGGTGGCCCGCTTGTTCTGCTGGCGGTTGCTGTTGACTACCGCGCCCTCCATGCCGGCGCGCCACGGCATGCGGACGAAGAGCCCGCCGTAGTCGTATTTGGCGACGGTGAGATCGATGAGGCCTTCGCCCTGCCACTCGAGATCGAGGAGGTAGCGGTCGCCGGAGTCGCGCATGGTCCACGTCTGAGTCTCGGCCATGATTGGCTGGCCGGCTGCGTCGAGGAGATGGTAGACGGTGGACCACTTCACCGTGCTGCCATGATCGGCGAGGATGGCGCTGGAGATGCGGCGCCAGTAGCCGTTGGCGGGATTGTGGAAATAGTCGCGGCCGTTCACGCGCGTGAGGCCCCAGTAGATGCCGGTCTGGTGCTTGTGGTGGCCGGGGCTGAACTCGGTGAGGACGCTTTTCCCGTCGGGCGAAACGATGGGGTGCAGATAGGGGCGGAAATCGGGTTTCGCGTTCTGCGTGAGGATGGGGGCGGGGACGTTGTCGCGATACACGGAGATCGTGTGCGTGGCGGCGTCCTGACGCAGCGTGAGGTGGGCGGCGTGCGCGGTGGGTAGGGCGGCGGCGAAGAGGGCGACGGAGAGACGGAATTTTGAATGGGTCATGACGCGGAATTTCGGGAAAGCGGTTGGCAGGACGTGGATCGGAGTGAACGGAAGAACGATTGTCGGTGAGGTGGAAGGCTTGGGCGGGCGTGAGGGATCATGAGGTGGTTGCTCGCCGCACATTACTTTCCGGGACGTAGCGCGCGAACGTAGACATAGTAGGCGCCGGCGATTTCCTGGCCGGCGGCGTCGCGAAACCACGTTTGTAGTTCCATCGGGCCGCGGGACAGCGTGAGGTTGAACGTCACCGCCTTGTCCTCGGGCGTGACGGGTTGTTGCCGGCGCACGTCGCCGATTTTCAGGTCGGCGCTTGCAACGGGAAATGCATCGCCGGCGGCAAAGCCACCATCCACTCCTTCGAAGGCGGGCATGGCGGCGGTAATCGGCGCATTGGCTTCGAGGGGCCAGCGGCGCAGAGCGATTTCATAGTCACCGGCGTGTTCGACGAAGAGCGACCAGGCGCCGTTCTTTTTCGTTCGGCGCACTTGGTTTTGTTGATCGAAAAACACATCCACCCAGTCGCACGGGGAGAGTTGGACGGGATTGGCGCGGGCCGAGCCGAGGTGGATCGGGCTGACCTCGAGCAGGCGCGGTTCGACTCCGGCCCACCACGTCGCATAGTGAGCGCGTAACGCTGCCGCGACTTCCGGGAATTGCGCAATGACGTTGCGCTCCTGCGCGGGGTCGGTCGCGAGGTCATAGAGTTCCTGGTCGGCGACGAGGCGCCAGCGCTTCCACAGCACCACGGCATCGCCCGGCTTCGGACGGGAGTCGTTCATGCGGGAAAACTGAATGGTGAGTTTCCGATCGGGCAGTGTCGCGGCGGGATCGCGCAGGAGGCCGGTCAGGCTCGTGCCGTCGAAGCTGGCCGCGGCGGGCTTTGCCACGCCGCAGAGTTCGAGGAGGGTGGGGAGAACGTCCTGCACTTGGGTTAGGGCCGCGACGTCGCCGGCGGCGCGCAGTTTTCCTGCGGGCCAGCGGATGAAAAACGGCACGCGATGCCCGCCGTCGTAGAGCCCGATCTTTTTTCCCCGCAGGCCGGCGTTGAAGACGGGATCGCCGGTGGCGGTGCCGTTGTCCGTCATGAAAATGAGAATGGTATTCTCGTGCAGCCCGTTTTCGCGCAGGAAGGCATCGAGCCGGCCGAGGTTCTCGTCGATGTTGGCGATCATCGCGAAGAAGCTCCCGATGCGGGGTGGTTGCTGGCGGTAGGGTTCGCGATAACGATCGGGGACAAAGAACGGACCATGGGCGGCGGCGAGTGGCAGGTAACAGAAGAACGGTTCGTGACGCTCGGCCTTTAGCTTCATCCACGACTGCGCTTCACGGAAGAAGACATCGGTGGTGTAGCCTTCGTATTTCTTGGGGGAGCCGTTGTGCTGGTAGATGTCGTCGAAGTAGTCGTTGTTAAAGTAGCCGGCGGCGGAAGGGATGCTCGACGACTGATACCAGATCGATTCCTGAAAACCGCGGTCCTGCGGGCGGTAGGGGTAGTTGTCGCCGAGGTGCCATTTGCCGAACATTCCGGTGCGGTAGCCGGCGGCGGCGAATATTTCGGGCATCGTCGGAAAATCGCGCCGCAGATTCGTGCGGCCGCTGCTGACGTTCATCGCACCGTTGCGGAGCGCATCTACGCCGGTCATGAGCTGCCCGCGTGTTGGCGTGCACATCGGGGCCACATGGAAGTCTGTGAAGCGAATGCTCTCCGCGTGCAGCCGGTCCATGTGCGGGGTCTTGAGCACGGGGTT
>SXGR01469617.1_pt1 | contig 36046 bp, 41 predicted proteins | sample 3174711 | NCBI WGS metagenome assembly SXGR01 (sample SAMN11356860, study PRJNA531348) | freshwater metagenome | isolation source: freshwater sample F1-60 | place: China: Fuxian Lake, Yuxi | collected 2017-12-25 | reverse complement strand
GTGCAACAGGTGCTACTGGTCCTCAAGGAGTAACAGGTGCAACAGGTGCTACTGGTCCTCAAGGAGTAACAGGTGCAACAGGTGCTACTGGTCCTCAAGGAGTAACAGGTGCAACAGGTCCAGTGGGCGATTATGTAATCTCATTCAATGGCCTAACGGGTGCTGTTCAAGGAGTGTCTGCTGCTGTTGGAGGCACAGGAATATCGGTGTCTGGTGCCACTGGTGCTGTAACCATCACAAACACTGGTGTACACACAATCAACGGAGCAACAGGTACGATCACCAATGTGGCAAAGACAAATGTGGATAACAATTTTAGTGATTCACAAACAATTTCTGGACCCTTCGTAAAACTAAGAGTAGAAAATACAATTTTGGGTGGTACAGCAGAGTATTTGAGCAGTAATATTAATTTTTACAATGGTTCTAACAGTCAAAGTATTATACCTGCTTTAACAAACCCATCAAATACTATAACATTTCCAAATTTTACAACTACTCTTGTAGGGCTTGCTGGAACTCAAACATTTACTGGCACCAAGACATTCAATACTCTAACAAACTTTAATGCTGGTATCAGTGCTTCTGGTGGAACATTTAGTAGAAACATATCTGTAAACACTGCAACCCTGGGCGGAACTGGTACAAATAATTTAATATTTGGTGTTAATGCTGGAAATGCAATAACAACTGGATCTTCGAATACTCTTATTGGAAATAACTCAGGTCAATCAATTTCCTCTGGAACAAATAACACTTCTCTTGGTCATGACGTATTAAAATTGTTAACAACAGGCGGATCAAACACAGCAGTTGGTTCTTTAGCCCTGAGTAGCGCGACAACTCCAAATTATAATTCTGCTATTGGCCATAATGCATTATTATTAACCACAACGGGTGGTGAAAATGTTGCTGTTGGTGCTGGTGCTTTACAAGTAAATACAACAGGTATTCGTAATACAGCAATCGGAGCATTTGCTTTAAATGAAGCATCAAGCACTGCTTCCAACAATACTGCCATAGGCTATGTAGCATTATTAAAAAATACTACAGGAACAGGCAACCTTGCCATAGGAGTAGACTCGCTGAGAAGTTGCACAACCAGCAGTTATAACATTGCTATTGGTAATGCTTCTCTCGTTAGCTGCACAACTGGTGGTGGTTCTAATGTTGCTATTGGAAACAACGCAGCATATCGTTTAACCACAGGACAATTTAATACTGCCATTGGATACCAAGCATTGTTCGGCAGTGCTTCTGTTACTAGCCAAGCAAATACTGCTATTGGCTACAACTCCATGGTAAGTAATACCAGTGGATCATATAATTCAGGTATTGGTATTAATTCCCTATACTCGTTAACAACAGGGCAACAAAATACTGCTGTTGGAACAGAGTCTTTATATGCTATAACAACCTCTAGTGACAATACCGCTGTTGGTCAGTTAGCTTTACGATACGCAACTCAAGGACAAAACAACACTGCGGTTGGTATTCTTGCTGGAGCGTATAAAACAGCCAGCAACACTAACCTTACAGCAATTGGGAACAACTGCACTTTTATTGGTGCTCAATCCCGTGCATCTGGAGATAGTGCTAGTGATGAAGTTGTTATTGGATATCAGGCAGTTGGTATTGGCAGCAACACAGTCACCATAGGAAAGTCAACCAATGTTGCCAATCGTTTCTACGGTGTGGTTTCAACGGGTGCCGCCGCCACAACAATAGCCAGTGCAGCCACTATTGCTCCCACACAGCCAATTACATTTATCTCAGGCACAACTCAAATAAATACAATCACGGCTCCCACAGGTATCGCAACATCTGGAGGTCAGATTACCCTGATACCCACAGGTTTATTTACCACAGGCACAGGTGGAAACATTGCCTTGGCAACCACAGCCGTTGTCAGCCGAGCGTTAATTATGACTTACGATTCAGGAACAACCAAATGGTATCCATCTTACTAAAGAAAACTAAAGAAAGGAATAGTTGAATATGGGATTAGAGAAAACAAAAATTACTGATCAGGGTATTTCGGTTTCTTATTGGCATATTGATTATGTCAATATAGGGCATAAACAAAAAAGAGTTACTATTTGCTTATTGGGCTATACTGATAAAGCAAAAAGAGATCAAGGCCTAAATGCAATTTTAGCAGAGGTATATCATATTTGGTCTGATACTTATGACACCACATTCGGTCCAACAGTTTTGGACACAGAAGGAAATCCTACCCATGTTGCATATCGATGGATAAAGGCAAATACAGAATTTTCTGACGCTTTAGATGTCTGATTCAAGAATTGTCAAACTGTATACATCTTACTGAGGAAAAGAATTTACTGTAATTAAAGATTATATAAATATAGCATGTCAGTCCGTTACGACCTAACTATAAACAAGAACGAAACATTCAATCTGTATGTTGAATATACAGATGATACCAATACTTTTGTTGATTTTATTGGTCCAACGGCTGATAATCCCAAGTATTATTCCAAAATGATGATTAAAAAATATGTATCAGATTCAGAGGCTTTAGTATTATTAAAATCTTATCCATTTGAAATTCTGTATGGATCGACCCTAGCAGGACCGTCTGGTGGTATAAAATTAAATAGAAACTCCTCGGATACTGGTGGTCAAACAGGTGGAATATTCGTTACAATGAATGCCTATGCAACAAATCTTGCATTACCTTCTGGAAAATTATTTTATGATCTTTTTGTTATTGCAACCCCAAATGGAGTATCCAGTGGTATAACTGGAGGAGTCAGTACAAAAATGCTAGAAGGAGAAATCCAAGTTGTTCCGTGTGTTACAACAAATATAGAAGATAATTTTGCTGAAATAACATTTGGAGATGAAATAGACGGAGGATCATTTCCATGAAAACTTGCAAAATAATTTATAAAGAATTAACAATAACCAAAGTCAAGATGAGATATACTCCCATTCGAGTACATGAAGTTCATGTAAAGAAAATAAAAAAAGAAAATAAAGTTATATTCTAAATCATGTCCATATCAATAAGATTGAAAAGATCTTCGGTTCCTGGTGAGTCGCCTCAATTTCTTCTGCCAGGAGAAGTGGCTGTAAATATAACTGATAAAAAACTATGGATTGGTGATATTAATAATAATCCAGTAGAAATAGTAGGCATACAAGGTCCAACAGGAAATAAAGGTCCAACTGGTGATGTGGGTCCTCTTGGTCCAGTTGGACCACAAGGTCCATCGGCCGATGCAGTTATAACATTCAATGGCCTAACGGGTGCTGTTCAAGGAGTATCGTCATTTAATGGCCTAACAGGTGCTGTTTCATTCGTAAATTACATATCGTCATTTAATGGTCTAACAGGTGCTGTTCAAGGTGTATCGTCCTTTAACGGTCTAACGGGTGCTGTTTCATTCGTAAATTACATATCATCCTTTAATGGCCTAACAGGTGCTGTTCAAGGTGTATCGTCCTTTAACGGTCTAACGGGCGCTGTTCAAGGCGTATCATCCTTTAATGGCCTAACGGGTGCTGTTTCATTCGTAAATTACATATCATCCTTTAATGGCCTAACGGGCGCTGTTCAAGGAGTATCATCCTTTAACGGTCTAACGGGCGCTGTTCAAGGTGTATCGTCCTTTAATGGTCTAACAGGTGCTGTTCAAGGAGTATCGTCATTTAATGGCCTAACAGGCGCTGTTCAAGGAGTATCGTCATTTAATGGTGCCACTGGTGCTATTACTTCTAGAACTATTTCAGTATTTACTCCACTACAGAATCAACCACCAGGAACTAGTTTTGCCACAATAGACACTAGGAATTCTATTGCTGTTTTAGATTTTGATGATTCGTCACAAGAAAGTGCAATGTTTGTTGGTATTGTTCCAGAAATATCTAATTTTTCTGGATTACTCGTAAAGGCACATTGGATGGCAACTTCAGCGACAGGAGGAACTTGTTGTTGGGGAGTTCAATTTGAAAAAATGACAACAGATTTAGACTCAGATTCATTTGATTCTGGGGTAACTGCAGCAACATTAACTGGAATAACTTCAGGAATTCCAAAAATAACAGAAATTACAACTAGTTCTATTGATGGAATCCTGTCTGGTGATTTGTTTCGATTAAAAATATATCGAGATGCAGCTAATGCTTCAGATACAATGACAGGAGATGCAGAATTGATTGCGATAGAATTAAGAACAAATTAAAAATGGCACATGAATTTCTTAATTACATTGATCCTACGGAAAACTATTCGGATAATATCAATTCCATAATAGATCCATCCATAGCCCCATATCCATTGACAATGAATATTTGGTTTAATACGACAACAACTGGTGCTGGTAGTCTTTCGCTTTGTGGAATAGGAACCAGAGGACCATCAAGCCATAGTATAAGAGTAAATCTAGCAAATGGAAGACTTCAAGGAGTAACCAAATCAGAAACAAGCGGCACAACTAGCATAGCCACTTCAACTGGACATTCATCGGGCCAATGGAATATGACAACATATGTGATCACCAGTTCCACAGCAAGAAAGATTATTTTAAATTCCAATGTATCAAATACCACAACAGTCTCTAGAGTGCTCCAGAATTTAGATCATTGGGTAATTGGGGGCTATTATGAAGATGAAAATATCGTACCAAGTTTCGAGGGCAAATTAGCTGAGTTTGCCATATGGGAAGGGGTTTTATCTGATTCGGAAATTGTTTCACTTTATCGGGGAATGAAAGCAAATCAAATAAAACCAGAACTATTACGAGTCTATGTTCCTCTAGTTAGAGATATTATAGATTATAGTGGTGTCATTGATCAAATTTCTTTCCCCAGTGGAGCTACAGTGACATCACATCCCAAAAGATACGGATAATTTAAAATATACGATTGACCTGATCCATTGAATATGATATAGTTTAATAATGATTCTAAAATATTATCCATTATATGAAGATGTGATCGAACCTCGTTGGGGAACAAAACACTCTGCTTGTTTCGATCTGAGTGCTTATTTAGCAAATTTAACTAAAATAATCAGCTATTTGCCTACAAATGAAAAATTTGAATTACATTGTTGTAGTGAAATAGAAAATAAAAAATTTATAGAAATAGTCCCAAACAGCAGAGTTCTCGTTCCAACTGGTTTGATTCTAGATATCCCAGAAAATTATTCTGTCAGAATTCATCCCAGATCAGGTTTATCTTTTAAAAATGGACTTGTTCTGGCAAATAGTGAAGGAATAATAGATTCTGATTATAAAGAAGAATTATTCATAATGATAACAAATATTTCGATGCACAGGCAAAAGATATACCATGGCGACAGAATAGCCCAAGGAGAATTAATTAAATCACTTGACTATAAAATAGAAAGATGTTATGATCGTCCAACTAGATCAGAAAGAATGGGCGGATTCGGCTCTACTGGTGTTTCACATGAAAACCAAAACGCTTGAAGAAATATTCTTAGAAAACTCCAATCAAAATGGAGTTCCCATATTGGGTGAAAATGTTTGGGCCGAAATAAATAGAAATTGGTCAAAGACCCAAATTCGTACTGAACTTGCCTCGTATATTGTAAAATATAATCCAAAATTTCCATTAATTGAAATTCCAAAAGAAAAAATGGAAGAAAAATTTCATGCACTTCGAAACATGAATACTTCTGATTTTCTTATGACTAATTTTTCAAATGTGGTGGAAAAATATAATGATTATAAATATCCATTTTCTGAATATGGCCTTTTAGTTATTGATTTGCATAATAATTTTAATCCTGTAAGTAATTATTTTCAACAAGAAAACAGAATGTCCTGTAGTTCCTATGGATTTGAAAGTCCGCTTACTATATGGAAAACCCAAAAATTATTGGAAAAAATGAATTGGACTTTTTGGAGATTAGGAAATAAAAGTTTAGGCCTAACAGAATATCGAGGATCTTTTCGATTGGGAGCCTATGTTGCCACCCAGTTTAAGCCTAACGTCGCAAAAACCATATATGACATCTCGGATGCTCGCATAGTATGCGATACCTCCTGTGGGTGGGGCGACCGTTTGGCGGGGTTTTACGGAGGAGCAAACACCATTGCCTACTATGGTTGTGATCCGAATGAAAAGGTGTTTGAAACCTATAAACTACAATGTAAAGAATATGAAAGGTTATTAGGAAGCACCCCTAAAATAACAGAAGGAACAGATTATTTTGAGTGCCGAGGCAAAAAAACTGTTGTAATTTTCAGAAAACCAGCAGAAGATATGATTTGGCCTGATGTTCAATTTGATTGTACATTTACTAGTCCTCCTTATTTTTCAACAGAACAGTATAATAAAGGAGGCCTAAATGAAAAAGATCAATCTTGGAGCAGATATTCAGAATATGATCTATGGAAAACTGGATTTTATTTTCCCATGATGGATCGGGTATGGGAAAGAACCAAATCAGGAGGATTTGTTTGTATCAACATAATGGATCCTCAAGTAAAAGGAAAAAGATATCGAGCATGTGATGATTTAGTAGATTACATGAAACAAAAACAAAATTGTCATTTTTTAGGTCAAATAGGAATGAGAATCAAACAAAGGCCTAAAAAATTAGACACAATGACATTAAGACACCATCTGTCTACAATTTTTATTGAAAACGTTTGGTGTTTTTCAAAGGATGTAAAATCAAATTTTAATTTACCTACACTTGAAAAATTATTCACCTAAGGAAACCTAATGAACAGAGAAGAATTATTTGAACATCATAAAAACATAACAGATCAGGCACTCGCCATCATGCGTATGAAGAATAATGACTATGCAGGAAAATCAGGAACTACACCATTTGCAAATTTTGAAAGATGTGAGGCTATGGGAATCTGTACTACAGAAATTGGATTTTTGGTTAGGATGACGGATAAACTTTCTCGCTTGAGTACATTTGCATCAGATGGTAAACTAGTAGTAACAAATGAAAGTTATGAAGACGCAATACTAGACATTATAAATTATTGCATTCTGTTTTCTGCCTATATAAAATCTAAAAAAACTAATGAGTAAATTCTATACAAATGTTTACAGTGGATACGATAAAATTCTCTTACGAGAACGAGAAAACGGAAAGTCTGTTCAAAAAACAATAGAATTCAAACCTTCTGTTTGGATTGAAACAGATAAAGATTCTGAATATAAGACCATATCTGGTCATCCAGTATCTCGTCTGGAATTTGAAGATAATTCAGATTACAGAGAATTTGTCAATAATCATAGTGGTATTGAAAATTTTAGGATACATGGAACTATAGGATTTGAATACCAATTTATAAGTCAACAGTATTCTGATATTGCAAACTACAATTTTGATGATTTGGATATCATGTATATTGATATCGAAACCACATGCGAAAATGGATTTCCTTCCATTGAATTGGCATCTGAATCTGTTATTTCTATTGCAATCAAAACAAATAAACAAAAGCATGTGGTATTTTGTTTAGGATCTTATAAACACCCTGACGACTCTGTGCAGGTTTTTTCATTTGAAGATGAATCAGAACTACTCACTAAATTTTTGGATTATATCAGTGCAGAACCACCCGATATATTAACGGGATGGAATATTAAATTTTTTGATATTCCTTATCTCTTAAACAGAATCAAAGAAATACTGACTGTTAAAGATTTTAAAAGAATTTCTCCCTGGAAAACAATCAAACAAAAAACAGTAAATTACAAAAACAAAGATCATCTGGTATATGATATTGTAGGAATATCCACTATAGATTATTTGGAGTTATATCAAAAATTTACATATGTTACACGAGAATCATATTCTCTCAATAGCATTGCACATATTGAATTAAATGAATCGAAAATGACATACGATGAGTATGAAAGTATTTCAGATTTTTATAAGAAAAACTTTCAGAAATTTGTCGAATATAACATTCAAGACGTAGACTTAGTTGTTCGCCTTGAGTCTAAGTTAAAATTATTAGAATTGGCTGTTGCACTTGCATATAGTGCTGGAGTTAATTTTACTGATGTTTTCAGTCAAGTTAAAACATGGGATGTAATCATTTATAATTATCTTATTAGGAAAAAAATAGTTATTCCTCCCAAAAAGGGACTGAAAAAAGAAGAGCAATATGCTGGAGCTTATGTTAAAGATCCATTATTGGGTATGCACGATTGGGTGGTGAGTTTTGATTTGAATTCGTTGTATCCTCATATCATCATGCAATACAACATCAGTCCAGAAACAAAGCTTAATACTAAACTATGGCGAAGAAATAAAATTAATCCAGAATTCATTTTAAAACAAAATAATTCAACTGAACCTTTACAAGAAACAGAATTAGCAAAACAAGAAAATGTAACATTCGCTGCAAATGGAATTGCATTCAACCGAGATGAAACTGGATTTCTTGCAGATCTCATGAAATCCATGTATGAAGACAGAAAGAAATATAAAAATCTCATGTTAAAGAGCCAATCAGAACTAGAAAGAATGGGAAATACCTGTACTCTGGCTCAAAGGAAAAAATTGGAATATGAGATTTCAAAATATCGTAATTTTCAAATGGTAAAGAAAATTCAATTGAATTCCGCATACGGTGCAATAGGTAATGAATTTTTTAGATTTTTCGATGTGGAATTGGCCGAGGCAATTACTCTTTCTGGTCAATTGAGTATTCAATGGATCGGTCAATCACTCAATAGACATTTAAATAAATTATTCAAAACTGTTGATGTGGATTATATTATTGCCAGTGATACTGATTCTGTTTATCTGCGATTGGCACCCGCTGTCAAACAAGCATTAAAAAATTCAGATGATGTTCAGAGAGGAGTAGACTTTTTAAATAATTTTTCAGAAAAAATATTAGAACCATTTATTACTAAAGAATTTGATAATTTGGCAAAGATCATGAACGCAAAAGAAAATATGATGTTTATGAGTCGTGAAGTTATTGCCAATAAAGGATTATGGACAGCAAAGAAGAGATATATTCTGAATGTCTGGGATTCGGAAGGAATCAGATACACTGAACCAAAGTTAAAGATCATGGGAATCGAAACAACCAGAAGTTCTACCCCAGAAATAATCAGAAAAGAATTAAAAGATTGTATCAATATCATAATGAATAAAACAGAAGAAGATCTTATATCTCATATTCAAGAATTTAAGAAGAAATTTAAAACCTTCAATCCAGAAAAAATAGCCTTTCCACGAACAGTGAATGGAATTTCTTTTTATAGGGATGGAAATTCAATATATAAGAAGAACACCCCGATTGCAGTTAAGGGTGCTTTGATCTATAATTGGACTATTCAAAAAATGGAATTGGGAAAAAAATATAAACCTATTTCCGATGGAGATAAGATTAAATTTATTTATCTTAAAATTCCTAATCCATTCGGTGGAATAAAAGGAACAGATCATGTTTTGAGTTTTTCTACAATAATACCAAAAGAGTTTGACTTGGACGATTATATAGACTATGATACACAGTTCGAAAAATCTTTCATAGATCCATTGGTTGGTGTTCTTAAAACAATAGGATGGAATACAGAAAAACAAAATACGTTAGAAAGTTTATTTAATTGAAAGGAAACAATGAACGATTATTTAAAAAACGTCATAAAAATGTCTGGAAATAAATACGCATCTGTCGTAAATGATGGTTTAGATGGAAGTGATGTTGGGGGATTTGTTAATACGGGTAGTTATATTTTAAACGCATTACTTTCTGGTTCAATATATGGTGGAATTGCCAATAATAAGATTCTAGCTATTGCAGGAGAAACCTCGACTGGAAAGACTTATTTTTCACTTGGTATAGTTAATAAATTCTTATCTGACCATAAAGATTCTATTGTTTTATATTTTGATTCAGAGCAGGCAGTTACAAGTGATATGATAAGAGACAGGGGAATAGATCCCAGTAGAATTGCAGTTTTTCCTGTAACCACTGTAGAAGAATTTAGACATCAGGTTATTACAATAGTAGACGATTATTTACAAAAACCAGAAAACGAAAGACAAAAAATTCTAATAGTAATGGATTCATTAGGAATGTTGTCTACATCAAAGGAAATATCAGATACTTCGGATGGAAAAGAAACCAGAGACATGACAAGGGCACAATTAGTCAAATCCACATTCCGAGTTCTTACTGTTAAATTAGGAATGGCAAAAATACCGATGATAATGACTAATCACACATATCAGAGTATGGGTTCAATGTATCCTACGACAGAAATGAGTGGAGGACAAGGAATTCGATATGCTGCTTCTACTATTGTATATTTGTCAAAGAAAAAGGATAAAAACACAGAAGGAGATGTCATAGGAAATATCATTCATTGTAAGTTATATAAGGGAAGACTTACAAAAGAAAATAAAATGATTGATGTTCGATTAAACTATGATACTGGTTTAGATTTGTATTATGGATTGAGTGATCTGGCAATTGATTACGGTATATTCAAAAAGAACAGCACACGAATAGAATTGCCCAATGGAGAAAAAGTTTTTGAAAAGCAAATTCATGATAATCCTGAAAAATATTTTACTCCAGAAATTTTGAAACAACTAGACGAAGCGGCAGCTAAAGAATTCAAGTACGGTGGTCAAGAAATTCCAAATGCAGGAAATTAAATCAATAATATTTTCTAATCTAGTAAAGAACGAATCTTACTCTCGTAAAGTTATTCCATTTCTCAAATCTGAATATTTTAAATCCAGAACAGATAAATTCTTTTTTGAACTTATTTCAGAGTTCATTATAAAATACAACAATCTTCCCACAAAGGAAGTTTTAGGTATTATGTTGGATAAATTAGAAGGAATATCCGAAGAAGAAGTTAAAACTATAGGTCAACTCATAGAAGAAGCTTATAGACCTATGGCCGATGTGGATTTTGTTTGGTTAATGGATGAAACAGAAAAGTTCTGTAAGGACAGTGCAGTATATAATGCCATAATGGAATCCATCAATATCATTGATGGTAAGGGCAAATCAGATTCTGGTGCAATACCAGATATTCTTTCAAAAGCCCTTGCAGTTTCTTTTGACAGTCATATCGGACATGATTATATCGAAGATGCAGAACAAAGATATAATTTTTATCACACAGTTGAACAAAAAACTGGATTTGATTTAGAATATTTCAATCTCATCACAAACGGTGGAACTCCAACAAAAACCTTAAATATCGTAATGGCCGGATGTGTTACCCCAGATACTAAAGTTAAAATCAGGTATCGGAAACGTATTTCCACTGGGGATAATATTTTGAATTCTTAATACGATGTATCACTGCACCAGGAGTTAGATTATTATACTTAGCAGCATGAGAAACCGATTCGTACACGATGTTTCCATCTGTTACCTTTTTTTTCCTCTTGCTTTCAAATCTCTTACCAAGATTAGATTTTATAGGAGAACCAAACACATATCCCATCTTAAGATATTTGTTCCATTCTTTTTTGGGAATTCTTTTAAATGTAGATTGTCCGGGTTTATACATTGCTTTTTTTCCAATATGAGTCTTCGCTCCCATTGATGCTCTTCTTTTCCTTCCCTCAGGTGAACACCAATATTTACATATTTGGTTAACTTTAATGCTTGCCTTTCCTCCCATTGATGCATATTTCGATCTTGTTTTTGGATTGAATATTCCTATTTTATTTTTTATTTGTGTTTTTATTCCATCCAATCCTCGTTTTTTCCAATATGCTTTATCTTTGGGTGTATGTTTTGGATTGAATATTCCTATTTTTGATTCTACACACCATTTACCGATAATTTTTCGCATTTTGGATGTTAATTTACCTCCGAGCATATAATATGAACGAAGGTCATTTGGATTTTGAAATATTCTCCATAACAAATAATGGGCTATTTTATGTTCTCTAATTGTCAAATATGTAATATTTTCATCTTCATTGACACCACCGCTATGTTTTGGTATAATATGATGTTTATGAAGGTCGCTTCCGATTTTATATCTGTGTTTTCTAGTTTTTCCACGAAAACATAGATTTTCATACAATGTTTTAGATATAGACATATTATTCTCCAAGAAAACTTTATTCGAGTCGCTGCTAATACTATATATAATATAAGGATTTACATATATGAATTGGATTGAGAAAGAAACACATATATCCGAAATAGATAATCTATTAAAAGACGATTATGAAATAGAAGTTGATTCGCCTGATGGATGGGTGGGAGTTAATTTTTATATAAACAAAGGAAATTTTGATCATTTTAGATTAATAAGCCAAGACGGAAAAACTATATCTTGCAACGAGAATCATTTATTTGAGACTGATGTAGGTTGGAGAACCGCAAAAGAATTAGTAGGTCTTGGTCATATTAATGTTTTAAGCAAAAATGGATTCATTGGTGCTTTTGTTGAAAAGATAGAAAATAGCACTATTCCTATTGTGGATATAAATGTCGATCATCCAAATCATAGATATTATACGAATGGAATTTCTTCACATAACACAGGAGTAGGCAAAAGTCTTTTCCTTTGTCACCATGCAGCAAATTGTCTCAAGCAAAATCAAAATGTTTTATACATCACATGCGAAATGGCAGAAGAAAGAATTGCAGAAAGAATCGATGCAAATCTTTTAGATATTACGATGGATGATCTGAAGAAGTTACCCAAATCCATGTACGATAAAAGAATCGAAAACTTATCAGAAATAGTAACAGGAAAACTTATTATTAAAGAATATCCTACTGCAACGGCAAATGCAAATCATTTCAGATTTCTATTGGATGAACTCTGGTTGAAAAAGAGATTTAAACCAAGTATCATATTTATTGATTATTTGAATATTTGTTCTTCTTCTAGACTTAAAAATGCCAATAATGCAAATTCGTATACTTATATCAAAGCCATTGCAGAAGAATTGCGAGGACTGGCTGTAGAATACAATGTCCCAGTTTTCAGTGCAACACAAGTCAATAGAACTGGTTACAAGAACAGTGATATAGGTCTAGAAGACACTTCAGAATCTTTCGGTCTTCCAGCCACTGCAGACTTCATGTTTGCCATGATATCGAACGATGAATTGGATGAGATGAATCAGATTCTCATCAAACAATTAAAAAATAGATACAACGATACGGTTGTAAATAGAAAATTTATAGTAGGAATCAATAGAGCCAAAATGAAATTATTTGATGTTAAACGAGAACAACAAACTATTCCCATATCAACTGAAAAAATAGATTTAATACCAAAACGTGGCGCTGACGTATCTGCCTGGAACTTTTAATGTCTTCGTATATTGATATCAAATATATCAATTTAGTATCTCCACTTCTAAAGAAGTTTAAGTGGAAAACTACTAGTCTTGCAAATTGTCGTTGTTCTTTTTGTGGAGATTCAGTAAAAAGTAAAACGAAGGCTAGGGGTTATTTCTTTAAGAAAAATAATGATTTCTTTTTCAAATGCCATAATTGTGGAGTGGGATTAAATTTATATAATTTTTTAGAAAAAATGGCACCAACTCTCTGTAAACAATATGCAATAGAAAGATATACCAAGGGAGAAAATAATAAATCAAATTATATTAAACCCAAAATAAAAGATTTATATCCTGTTCCTAGCACAATTCCTAAAAAATATTCTTATGTTCCTGTATCTGATTTACCAGAGGATCATGTTTGTAAGAAATATCTACAAACTAGAAAATTAGATTCGTTTTATGATCGATTTGGATATGCAGAAAATTTTGCAACATTGGCACAAGAAATAAATATTAAATATAATAATCTATTCAATGAACCCAGATTAGTTATTCCCATATTGGACGAAGAAGGAAAATTGCAGGGAATTCAAGGTAGGATTCTGAAAGGTTCTAAAAACGAAACAAAATATATCACAATAAGAATAAACGAAGATCCATTGTGTTATGGAATCGATCGAGTGAATCGCAATAAAGAAATAATAGTAGTGGAAGGACCAATCGACAGTATGTTTTTAGATAATGCGGTTGGGTGTTTGGGTTCGAGTAATTTCACAGAGTTAGAAAATAGATTTAAGATATCAAATGCAACATATGTTTTAGACAACGAGCCCAGAAATAAAGAAATAATAAAAATTTTAGAAAAACTCATCAAATCCAACAAGAAAGTATGTATTTGGCCAGAAGGAAACATTTTTAAAGATGTTAATGACATGGTATTGAATGGTATCAATGTTCGTGATACAATACAAAACAACACTTATAGTGGATTGTCTGCTGTATTGCATTTAAATAAATGGAGAAAAACATGAAAGATTTTGAAAATTTATCAGAAGAAGAAATCCAAGAAATGGAAGATGCTTATTTTTTATTCACAACCAATTTTATAGATTATGTAAAAGAGATCAATCCTGAGTTGTTCAATCGCGCTTTAGACTATGCATCAACAATAAATAGACCCCAATGACCCCAATAAACCTAAAAAGAATTGAAGTGTTAAATCGAGGATTTGTGGATTATGTTGATCACATGGGAGATGATCTAACAGTTGTCAATGCGGCAAGAGTTTCCTTTCAAAAAGAAAGCGCATGGGATGGAGAACAGCATTGGACTGGAAGAATCGAAGGTAAAAAATTAACAGAACGAGACCAGAAACTTATTAGATATCTTGCAAAGCACAACCACTGGACTCCATTTGCTCATCCTCAAATTACATTGAGAATCAAGGCACCTATCTCTATAAGAACTCAATTTTTCAAACACAAACAAGGATTTGTTGAAAATGAAGTTTCTCGAAGATATGTTACAGATCGTCCTGAATATTATATTCCATTATGGAGGAAGGCACCATCAGAAGGAGCAAAACAAGGATCTAGTGGTTTTATAGAAAGTCCAGAAGAAATACAAACTAGAACTCAGAAATATGTTGATGTTTTGGACAACTGTGTTCAACAGTACGAATCCTTGATTGAATCTGGTGTTGCACCAGAACAGGCCAGATTTATTCTTCCACAAGGAATTTTTACCGAATGGTGGTGGACTGGTTCACTTGCGGCCTATGCCAGATTTTATAATCAAAGAACAGATCTACATGCTCAATGGGAAATACAACAATACGCAGAGGCTGTTTCTAAAATTATTGCAAAGCTTTTTCCTGAGTCGTGGTCTTGTTTGATAAAAGAAACATAAATAAAGAACAATATGAAAAATCAAATAGAATTACCGTCACTTTATCAACAATTCATTCATCTTTCAAGATACTCCAGGTGGTTAGAAAAAGAACACAGAAGAGAAACATGGACAGAGACGGTTAAAAGATATTTTGATTTTTTTGAAAATCATTTAGCAGAAACACAAAAATATAATATTTCCAAACAGTTGAGAAATGAATTAGAATCTGCTGTACTAAATTTAGAAATAATGCCCAGTATGCGGTCTCTTATGACCTCAGGCGAAGCCCTTGACAGAGACAATACAGCAGGATATAATTGTAGTTATGTCGCAGTTAATAGAGTTCGAGCTTTTGATGAAATTTTATATATATTGATGTGTGGAACGGGCGTAGGCTTTAGTGTGGAACGCCAATATGTTGAAAAACTTCCTACAATCGCTGAAAATTTTAGTCCATCAGAAACTGAAATCTGTGTGGAAGATAGTAAGGCGGGGTGGGCAAGATCATACAAAGAGCTCGTCTCGTTACTTATTGCTGGTCAAATTCCGAGGTGGAACCTTAAGAAGATACGACCTGCAGGAGCAAGACTTAAAACCTTCGGCGGTAGAGCATCTGGTCCGCAACCGCTCAATGATTTGTTCCGATTTACCGTTGATACATTCAAGAGGGCTGCTGGCAGAAAACTTACGAGCCTCGAATGCCACGATATCGTATGTAAAATTGCTGAAGTTGTAGTCGTCGGTGGTGTTCGCAGATCTGCATTGATTTCTCTATCTAACCTAACAGATGAGAAAATGAGAGATGCAAAAGTGGGTCAGTGGTGGGAGGCAAATCCACAACGAGCACTTTCTAATAATTCTGTCGCATATAAAGAAAAACCAGATATTGGAATATTCATGGAAGAATGGGTATCTCTCTATAAGTCAAAAAGTGGAGAAAGAGGAATATTCAATAGAGATGCCTGCAAAAAAACTGTTGCAAAATTAGGAGATCGAAGAGATCCAAACTATGAGTGGGGAACGAATCCTTGTTCAGAAATTATTCTCAGGGATCGTGAATTTTGTAATTTAACAGAAGTTATTGTTCGAGAAAACGATACACCAGAAACACTCAAGCGTAAAATACACCTTGCCACTGTATTAGGAACCTGGCAAGCTTCTTTGACTCATTTTCCTTATCTGTCTTCTGAATGGAAAAAGAATTGTCAAGAAGAGGCATTATTGGGAGTTTCATTAACTGGAATATTAGACAATAAAATAATGAGAACCCCAGGGAAAAATTTAGAAAATTTACTAGAAGATTTACGCAATACTGCAATTGCTACAAACAAAGACTGGGCAAAACGAATCGGAATAAATCCAGCTGCAGCAATTACTTGTATCAAACCCAGCGGTACAGTTTCACAATTGACTGATTCTGCCAGTGGAATTCACCCAAGACATAGTAAATATTATATTCGTACAGTTCGTGCAGATAGAAAAGATCCCCTGTGTCAGATGATGCTGGAACGGGGGTTTCCAGCAGAACCATGTGTTATGAAACCAGATTCCACCATGGTATTTTCCTTTCCTGTGAGTTGTCCCAATTCTTTTACTAGGAATGATATAACTGCAATAGATCATCTTGGAATATGGTTAACATATCAAAGACACTGGTGTGAACATAAACCCAGTATAACCGTAACAGTAAAAGAATCAGAATGGATGGAAGTGGGTGCATGGGTATATGCTCACTTCGATGAAATCAGTGGAATATCCTTTTTGCCTCATTCAGATCACTCTTATCGTCAAGCTCCTTATCAAGAGTGTACTAAAGAAGAATGGGATAATTTAAGTAATATATTACCCAAACAAATTAACTGGACAGAAGAGTTGATCAGTTTTGAAACAGAAGATCAGACTATAGGAAATCAAACTCTTGCATGTTCTGGAGATAAATGTGATTTTGTTGATTTGACGAAATAATAGACTCACAGCCTCTAAAAACACTAGTTTATAAATAATACTAGGAGGGCTCTTTATGTTCAAAGTCCTTAACTGGTTTGTTTTATCATTACTGTTTGTTGGTTGCAGTATCTCTCCACAATCAATCGTAGAAAATAAAATAAAAGATTCTGTTCCTAATTTAGGAATACTACGAGGTTTTGATATATGTACATCCGAAGCGGATTCTTATCCAGGAGTAGTATCATTGCATACTGTTTCAGGATTTGTGGGAAGTGGGGTGCTCATAAGTCCATATTACATTCTAACAGCTGGGCATTGCATTGATGGAGACGCACTAGATCATGTTAAATTATTAGATGGAAGAAGTTTTTGTATTAGTGAAACAATATTGCATCCTGTTTATGGAATAGGAGATATTGTTCTTAATGATATCGGAATAATTGTTTTAAATGATCCAATTTTAGATGTAGAATCTCATACACTCTGTGATTCTATACTCAAAATATCAAAATATGATAAAATTGATATCTCTGGTTGGGGTGCTAAAATAAAAAAACAAAGCCAATGGGGTAAATTTTTCTTTTATGGAGTTCTTCACAGAGAAGAAAATCAATTCAAAGTATTGCCCCTTAATGGTACTGTTTGGTTTGGAGATTCTGGCGGAGGAGTATATTCAAGAATTAATGGTCAAATACACCTCATAGGAATAGTAAGTAATTTTTCTGCAACATCAACAGATGGAAAGATACAATTTATAGAAAACTCATTCATTAGAGTGGATTATTATTTAAATTGGATATTATCAAAAACTAAATAGTATGATGATAATTGCTGGAATAGATTATAGCCTAAATGGTCCTGCGATTTGTGTAACAGATAGTACTATACCATTTGAATTTAATCATTGTAATTTTTATTTCTTATCAGATACAAAAAAATATTCTAAAACCTTTTTAAATAACATTCATGGAGAAAGTTTTAAAGAATATAATGAAGATTCTGAAAGATATGATTCTATTTCAGATTGGGTCATGGGTATTGTTGCAGGAATAGATCAAGTATGTCTGGAAGGTTATGCATATACAGCACAAGGTAGAGTATTTAATATTGCTGAAAATACTGGTATATTGAAATATAAACTCTGGCAAAGCAGAATACCCGTAGAGGTTGTTGCTCCCACGGCAGTAAAAAAGAGTGCAACAGGAAAAGGAAATTCAGACAAATCCAAAATGTATGAACAATTTATGGAAGATACGAATATTCCCCTCATGGATGTCGTATCTCCAGATAAAACTAAAATATCAAATCCAGTGTGTGATATAGTAGATTCTTACTATATCTGTAGATATTTATACGAAAAAATCAATAATTAAATTATTTGGATTTTCCCCAATAACGATTCAGTGGGCTGTTTTGTAACTGATCTACCTCGTTTTTTGGTTTATTATTTTCTATTTTTTGAGGAGTCCAATTATTCTTTTTAGCGAATTCAGAAATAGAATTGACTATATTTTCTACGATTGAATTTTTATTTTCTTTTTTAGAATCTGACATTGTTTGTTCCTTTATTTAACAATTCCATTTTCGTAATGCCTTGTTTATACGAGAATTGGGATCTCTGGCCGTTTTCGCACTGGTTAATTTTCTTTTCATACCGGTCATTCTCCTACAGAATGATTTTCTCCTCTTGTCATCCTTTGATCCTTTTTTAATCTTTGATGGATCTTTTGTTACTGCCATTTGAAGTTTAGATCCTGGATTTTCTCTCCTATAGGATTCCACTCCCTTGCGGTTAAGTCCGCCCTCTGGATCTTTTCCTTCTTTTCTTGTCCAGGCAGGACTCTTTGATTCTGAGATATTATTTTTATTTGAATTGAGATTTTTTTCTCTCAAATACTGAAGGAATGACTGCATGTATTATTTATTCATTTAATAATTTTGATTGTTTAGAACTACGAAAGCCTTTGAAATACCACCATGCAGCTAGTCCAATCAATACCAAATAAAACAATAATGCATACCAATTAAATTTAGTAATTGTCACTTCTGTTCCTCCTTTGAGAGAAATTCCAGAACCAGATTCTAATTTAACATTCGTCGGTTCGCTTAAAACCAATCTAGTGTTTGGTGGGATGGTCAGTTTAGTATTCTTTTGTAATTCAAATAATTTAGAATCCAATTCAATATTTACTGTTTCTCCCAAAATAGCCTCTATTGGAGTTTCTGGGGTTTGAACATCTGTTCCCCTATTCAACAATACAGGAGTATTATCATTCAACACAACATCTGTGTCTTTCATCAATATATCTGGTGTTCTTTTTGAAAACTCTGGCATTTTCACAGTAGGCGAACACCCACAGACACTCAACATCATAATCAAACCGCATAATAAATTATTCATTATTTTCCTTTTTTCTTGGCCTTTTTTCTAAGTTTAATTTTTGTTTTTTGAACTACCTTATCTAAGCATTCGGTAGTATTCAAACAACAACCACATCCCAATACCCCACACATCCATGTGTGAAAACTTTTTGCCCATTTAACTAAATTAGATTTAATCCAATCCAACCATTCCATATGATTCTCCTTTATGATTTATTCGAAGCAGCTGCACTACCAAAATAAAAGCCTACAATCGAAACTAATATTTGTCGGTTTTCTACAGTGAATAAATATCCATTAACTGTTTGAAATAATGTTGTCGTAGAAGACGGAATTAATCCGAATAACCATTCTGGTGATTTGTATTCTACTTCAACTATTGTTGGTATATTAAAAAATGGAAGAATAAAAGGTGCTAGAATTGTACCAAAGAGAATCGCCAAAACAATTGTTTGTCTTACTCCCTTTCCGACATCAATTGGAACTCTTTTTGTTGCTGAATCTTTTGCATTTTCTGTTGCAGCATGTGCAGTTAGTAATCTTTGAAAATTTTCTTGATCATTTCGTCTCTTTTCGGCCATATGACGAAATATAAAACCAGTGGCTCCGCCTCCTATTAGTGTTATGAGTTCTGTAGGAATCATCTGAGTTTTTTCTTTCTCCTTAATATGGGAGATCTTTTTCTTACTACCACATTGCCGGCCGCAGCATCTTGACCCAAACCAGCAATATTTTCTGCTCCTATACTATTTATAATATTAGAATTCTGCACGGACTCTCCTTCTTCTCGTAAAAAAGACGTAATATTATATAAAATAGAATCGGATACTATTGTTTTTGGTTTTCTTGGCTTTCTGGGTGGTGGCTGTCTATTATTTATTTCTTTGGTTCTTTCTCGTATTAATCTAGTTGTTTCTTGTAATTGTTCATCTGTAATGTTCGTGTGAACATGTGGTCTAACTGCCAGAACGGCGCCCTCTGGTGATTCAGCATCTAATATCTTTCTTCTTATTTCGCTTCCCCTGACATTAAACCCAGGCACAATATCTTCTCTGTCGTGTATTGTTATTCCTCCTGAAAAATTATACATTCCATCCGGTTTATTTTGTGATCCAAGAAGATCACCCCATCGTTCTTCTGGAATTGTTCCATCATTGTCTTTCCCGGCAACAAAATGAATATCTGTATATCCTTGAGAGTGCAAGTTTTCTAATAAAGATAATACATTCTTGTGAGCATACATTTGGACATCGGGGGGAACAGTATCTTTAGTAAAACCAAGCGATGTTCGAAGTAAATGCAATCGTTCTTCTGAAGTTAATGGATTTTCCAATGCAACTCTTTTATCTTTGTGATTTGGGCCGCTAGCGCTGGTTACAATATGGGCGACTCCTCCTAACTCCCTTGCCTTCTTTATAGCAGCCTCGGCAAGTGCAGTATGTCCAAGATGTAAACCACCTCTTCCGTATTGAACTACTGCTATTTTAGGCACACTCGATTCATTAATACTAGTGGGTGCTGTTATGAATCGAGCTCGATTTTTTCTGAATCGAGCTCGATTTTTAACGGATAGATTTGCAGCAGTAAACTCATCGGTTATTTTAAGCCATCCTACACGAGGAATGTGAAAAACATGTTTTTCTGGACCGGTTTCTTTATCCTCGATAAATCTTTTTAGCTCATGATTTTGTAGCTCATGACTTCCAACCAATGCTCCTCTTAATTGTTGTCCGTAATCAACTATTCTTCTGTTAAGTTCAAGTGCCTTTTCAATTGCACTACGATTAGTGGTCAATAATTCCATTTTCTCATTAAATTTGTTGGATTTTTCAAGTCTGCCTTTATCTGTTTTTAACCCTGACAATTCTTTATTGTGTATACCGCCTAAGTAACTTGTGAAATCTTCAAATGTTCTTTGTCTTTGACCTATTCTGAGTTGTGTGAAAAATCCACTTAGAGATTCTCCATGTTTTGTGATTGTTGAATATTCGTCATCTGTTATAGTATCAGAAAAATCTTTTATTTTTGATAGATGAGAATTTAAAAGCTCATGGTGTTCTGGAGATAACTGTGGAGAAGCTGTACCCATAACCCAAACATCAGGATGAGTTTGTTGTGTGGAAAAATTTTCACTACGCCATGAATCCGGATTATTGGGATCTCCATGAATGAATCTAGTATGTGGCGCTATTCCTATTTTGGCTCTTTGTATTGCTTGGCCCATAGGAGACGATACGGGTGCTTTGTTTGTTATAAGATTCGGCGTAAAACTCACCATTCCGTCTTGGACCGTAGGAGGTTTGTGTTGTGCTGTCCATAATATATCGGCTTGAATAGTACTACCAGGAGTCAACCAATCGAATCCTCCTCCATTTATGTGATCAAGTGTGTCCTTCATCATCTGTCGAACATGGCTTTTACTTTCTTTAGGAGTGTCTGGATAAAAGCGATCTACTTCTTCGTGTGTCGTTGCTGCAGGTACTTTAAGTCCCTTATAAGCTATTCCTCTTTTATTTCCATCATGAGTTAAAAATACACTCATACTACCTTCGGCTCCAATTCCTATTTGTCTTGGATTAACATCTGTCATTGTTTCTACGAATGAATGTACACCCTCTCTTCCAAATAAAGCATGTACATCAGCAGCATGTGGATAATGTACGTTTACTGCCTTGCGAGGAGGCAATTGTCCAGATTCTGCCAAAAACATATTTTCTATTTCTTCTATTAATATGCCCTTTTTATAGGCCAATTCTAATAGCTGTTCAGCAATAAACTCGGGGTCAGCTCCATATTTTTCTGCCTCTTCTGCAAGTAAAGGAATTGCAGTGGGAATATAACGCAATTTCATCTTCACAGAAGGATCGATGATTTTATCAAATAGTTTTTTTAAATTAAAAATCATTACATCAAAATTACTCAAAGCTCTATTTTCTTGTCGTGTTAACTTGTTTGGATCTTTTAAATAATTTCCTTTAGCATCGATTATTCCTAATCGATAGGCCATTGTATTTTCAAACGGAGTAGTTATTGCCTTGACATATTTCCATAGAGTAAAACTGTTTATTATTCCACGAAGACCTGCACTAGTAATTTTCTTTTTAATCATGGAGTTGTTTTAATACCTTGTCTATTCTATGATCTGTTGTTATTTGTGAAACATCCGCCTCTGGAATTTCTTCTGGTATATAATCCAGATATTCTAAGAATGATTTTAAATATGTATGTAATTCGGGAGGAATTTTATAAAATAAGATTCTCGTGCATAATTCTGCACCGAATATGTTTTGAAGTATAATTATGTGATTTAACAGAAGTCTTTCTTTGAGATCTCCTGTTTTTTTGAATCTAATCAATAATCTTTTAATATATTTGATTCGAATTAAATCATCATAAAGATCTTCTATTTCTCCAAAAGAAGAATTTTTAATAAGATATATTAAAAAATTCTTTTCATTTAATTTTACAAATTTTTTATTATATCCGTCCATGATTTATAAAATCAAATTTCATTGTTCATCTGATTTGCTATGCTTCTCGAAATTGATAAGAAGTCTTTTTGCGGCTCTTAATTTACCCTTATCGTCTAATTTCATATGTCTTCCCTTATTGGATAGAGTTCTGGATGCTGCTTCTACTGCGTAAACAAATCGTTTGAGTGCAGATTCTTGTGAATATTTCCCCTTTTGTTTGCTAGATATAAGAGAATCATATATTGGCTTTAATATTCTTTTATTAGCATCTTCATCTTTCATTAAAAATATTTCTACAACACGTGCAGAATCTTTATGTTCTCTTTTTCGCTTTGGAGGTTCTTCTCCTTCTAGTAAATTTGTTTCTTCTGGAAGAGATTCTGGTGTACCATATAGTGTATCAGGTTGAGTTTCTTTTCCTGTTTGATTTGCTTCAGCTCCTATTACTTCTGGACAATCAGTACAACGTTCCGATAAAATTTTAGGTTCAGCAAAAACAAATCCACTTGGATTTTGCATTAAATTGAATCTAAAAATCAGATCAGGGTAATCTTCTCCCCTGTCAAATGGTTCTTTTGTTAAATCTGTTGTTGTAGTAACTCCGAATTTTTCTCCAAAAACTTTAATACGTAGTATATTAACTCCTCGTTTAAGTTCTTTGGTGTTATCAAACAGTAATGCAAATCCCATTGTGGCCAATTTCATTGAAAATTCTTTTAATACTTCTTTAGGATCCAGATACGATCCTCCTAGAGCGGATTGAACAAAAGAGTTTAATCTTGCCAATTGTTCTGGTTCTTGGAATGCATAATGAACTCCACGATTAGATAATGCAGATCTGGGTGCTGGTTCAGAAAATCCAGTAACAATAGATCCACCAAAACTTTGAGCTGTTTCTTGAATTACTTGTTTAAATTTTTTCATTTTATTTTTCTCTTTGATTTCTTTTTGATTGATTTACTTTTAACTTTACTTTCTGACTTGCCTCTGCCCTGTAAAGTTATGTATGTTGCTAATCTATATCGAGCATTTTCTTCTGTGTCTTTTCCTTTTATAGCCTTTGCTTTAACTTTTGTAGCTGTTCTATCTCTCCTAGAAATTTCTGATTTCGACATTGTTCCCTTGTTTTGGGGATTAACTACTTCTTCTTGAATCATATTTTTTAATATATGATAATATTTGTTCACATCTTCGTCTATCCCCCCTCCCCTACTGCCACTTGGTATTAAATATCTACTTGTGTTTTTAGATTTTGGTGTTCCAAGCCCGCTATACTTACCAGCAGGAGCATCGTATCCTAAACTACCAGTTTCTTCAGCAGCCTTTAAAGCACCAGTTGCCAGCGTACCAGCAACACCAGTAGCAACACTAACTCCTGGTATTAGTCCCAGAGCGCCAAGACCAAGATGTAATGCAGCAGTCCCATAGTTTCCTTTTTTAACAGAGTCATAAGCATCCATTGCACCAATGGCTAAACCAACTCCTGGTACGGCTCTTGCTGCAAGTCTTCCCACTCCAGTTTTCAGTGCCGCTATTCCTGATGTTTTTGCTGCCGCTTCAACTGCTTCGGTTCCTGCTGTTTTTGCTGCCGCTTCAACTGCTTCGGTTCCTACTGTTTTTGCTGTTGCTTTGGCTGCTATATCGGCATACGTTTTGGTTGTTGCTTGTGATGGAAAGGTTGCCACGCGGGATGTCCTGCGCGGAGGTCGGATATCCGAAACAGGTGACTGTATAGACTGTCCGGTGAATTTCATCGGGCTGCTTTGCCCAAGTCTATCTGTATAAATCAGACCTACTGGTTTACCCGCTGAATTATACCCAAGTATACGGGGATTCGACTGAGTAGCCATCCCATCTGGAGTGAATGCGCTACGCACTATACGTGCTTCCGGTGTCGCAGCTTTCGCGGTATATGTCTTCATTTTTGACCAATCTATATTTCTACCTTTAAGGTCATCCAGAGTAGTAGAAGGAGACAATCTAGCACTGGATCCAGTAAAATATGGCGCAGGAGTACTAGCTCTGGCTCCAGCACCTACAGCAGGAGAAGGAGACACTCCAGCACCTACAGCAGGAGAAGGAGACACTCCAGCACCTACAGCAGGAGAAGGAGACACTCCAGCACCTACAGCAGGAGAAGGAGACACTCCAGCACCTGCATTTGCTGTACTTCTCCAGGAATCCCTAGCTGCACGTCCTGCTGATATAATTCTATTTCCGGTATTAGTTTTACTAGCAAGATACAAGCCTCCAGTCGTTGCCACACCAATCCCCACACCAGTAGCAACCCCAGAGCCAAACGAACTCTTTCTATTTCGGGGAGTAAACTGATTTATCCCCAAATTACCAGAGGCGTAGCCCGAGTTATTCGCGGAATTAGGTATCCGGATATACCCAGCATCCACATTACGAAATTCATTGATAACTTTATTGTTAACTTTATTTGCTATATACTCTAATAGTTTCCTTTTAGTAGAAAATGTATTTAAATTTTGAGAATTGCTCATTTCTATAAGATATCCCTTCTTGTTATTTACTATTTATAATAATTAATTATCCTGTTTTGATATGGATCTGATTCCTAATTCAACCAAATCTCGGGTTTCTTTGAAAACAATGACTAATTCTGGGTCTTCTAGTGCCTTTGTTCTATTACACCAGTTGAGCACTAGGGCTCCTGTGATCTTTCCCTTAGATCGAACAGGTAAAACAGAATACATTATAACATTACTATTCTGTAAAATTTGACGAAAAATCGAGGCCTCTTCCAGATGACTATAATACATTTCTGGTGAATTTTTGATAATTTTTGATATGAAATTAGGAAATAAACTAACAAAAACATCTTTATAATTTTCTTCCCTTGATACTCCCTTGGCCAAAGATTCATATGACAGAGAAAACTTTTTCATAGAAATACCGTCAATAAATTCTCCACCATTATGAAATTGAATGAGTTGAACCCGGCATGCCCTTGTTTTGACTCTCAACTCTGCCAATAGTTCATGAATATGATCTATTTCTCTCCATGTTTTTTCAAAAAATCCTTTTGATTTGAAGAAACTCTTGATTCTTCCAAACCAAAAGCCTACACCAATAAGAGATAATGCCAATCCGAATTCAATCCAAAAACCAAACTCCACGCCTTTGATTAAATCCATTTTAATGCTCCTTAATCGTTATCTGCACGATTCGCACTACGACTGCGAACTCTTAGGTTTGACGGAGAATTATCTTTTGGATTACCATTTTTGTGATCTATATCTTTTCCGTCTCCCTTTTTAACTAAGCCCTTTCTTTCTGCCCATCTTCGAGCCATATTTCTTTTACTTCTGTTTTTTATTTGTTCAGATTGACTGTGGTAATTTTCATATTCGCTCTTGTAATTTCTTTTCTTGTTTTCGTTTAAAAATCTGGAGGCAAATGTTACTCTTGTATTTTCCGCCATATTCTCTGGATTTTCATCTACTGGAATCATGTGCAAAGTTCCATTAACATAAACAGAATTTATAGATGAGGTTTTTGGTTTATTTGCAAAATCACTAAAATCTATTGGAGGTTCATAATATATGTCTTCGAATTCCAATCCAGAAAATTGCATAATAGAATCTAGTGTGTTATATATTTCTGTTGGTTTAAAATCTTCCATATACTCATCATTTAATTCATCTACTATAGCTTCTTCCTCTGGAGTAAAGGAATATAAATTATTGGTTGTTTTATTTTGTTCTAACAATAGCCGAAGCAGCGGGTTAAACTTGAATGATTCGTTAGTAGGAAGATTTACTGTAGCATTTTTCTTTTGTTGATTATTTTTTTCCGCTCTAAGAACTAACCAAGAAGATCGTAAAAACGATCTAATTTTTCCTTCGATTAATTCTCTTTGTAATTCGCTCAAATTTTTCCACCTTGGATCTTTTCTGAAAATCCCGATATCGTTATCGGTAATTTCAGCATCAAGACGAACACCCATTTCTGTTAGAAAATTCTCATTTGATTTTAATGCTGCTTTAAGTGTTTTATCAAATTGTTTTTTATCAAAGGCACTGTCTTTCGATTGGGCTGATTTTATTTTTTCTGTCTTAAAATCCAAGAATCTTCTTTTATTAGCTTTATCTTCAACAGCATTTGTGCTACTTGATTTAAATCGCGCTCTTAGTGTAGTTTTTTGGGCAATTTGTCGAGCATAATCTTCGGTTATTTCATTGAAACTAACTTCTCCATTCGAATCAATACTCATCAATCCACCGGTGGGACTACCAACAGAAGTTTCATCGAAATATGATTCTCCCATCAAATGTTCATAAATAAGTTGTGTTTTAAAATCAACATCATCCATTAGATCATCAAATTCTTTTTGTATGGCTTTTTGTAACTCTTTTAGTGAACTCGAGCTTTCTTCATTGCCTCCTCTAGTTATTGTTGAGGCTTTCTTTTTACCAGACCCCATATATTTCTCGATATGGTCGGCGATGCGTTTCTGCAGATCACTGAATTTGAGTATATTGGGATGGTTAGGTATCTTCTCTATGATTTTATTTACAGTTGTATCAATTAATAAAACTGCCCGTTCTCCACCAAACATCTTATCGATCATCTTTTGATCTTTACCGTATTTAATACTATAATTAGAACTAATTCTACTTAATACAATATTCGAATCTTGAGTAGTTGGTCCTTCAACTGAATCACGAATTAATTGTTTGCCGAATTCATACAATTCGCCGAGAGTAGGATCCTTTTTTGTACCTTTTTGTTCACTATATACTTTAGATAATTTATTCCGGCTAATTGTAACCACATCGGATATGGATACACCTCTACTTTCTCCATCCCTAGTCAATGGAGTCGCAGTACCAACACTAAAAATCATCATAGGTTCTTTGTGTTGATTATCTATACCATTCTGCGTCGTTTGTATTTTAGCCATTACACTTTCGGGACTTCTCATCAATGTTTGAATCGATGGTTCACTTAGTCCATGTTCATTCAAAGTTTTTATTACATTTTTATAAATTTCTTGATATTTAGGATCAATAGATTTACCCTCGGGTATAGGTGTCGCCTGCACTTGTGATGCAATAATTACATCATTTTTAAATTTTTCAAATCCATCTTCACCAAAACTAAATCTAATTGATTGCATTGCAGCAGTACCTTCATCAGCAATACTACTACCAAATCGACCAGAATCTTGGACTGGCTGTAGTTCTACATATGAGTTTGGTTGATTTTGTTCTGGTGGTGTCATACTTTTGCCTTCTGTTGCTCCTGATGTTGTGTTTTCCTTTTTTTCTTTTGATTTTTTTTCGGTGTTTTTTTTGTCTGGACAACCCAACTCCTTACTGCGCTGGGTAGTTATATCTTTTTCATTACAAGCCCCCTCTACAGTTGTTTCTTTTGCTTCATTTATTATAGTCATTAAATACTGCTCACCTAAAGACAATTTGGTCACATCTTTATGATTTTTAGTAAGACTGTCTCTGTCTACTATACTTTTTTTTCCTTTTTTTCCTGTTACTAAATAAGAACGATTAACAAGTCTAAAAGGATCTTCCTTGTTTCTTCTATCGAATCTCCTTTTTCTTTCTCTTCCTAGTTCTCGTTCCCGTTGCTCGTTGCTGGTTTCCTGTAAATTTATTTCATTTTGGATATATTCTTCTCTCATTGACAATTTTCTCAATCGCTGAGATTCTTGTGCTGGCATTTTTTGAACTCTTTGTCTAACCAGTCGTTTAAGTATAGGTTTTCTTTTCGATATCATACTGTCTATTCTGTTTCTAGTAGAAAAACTCAAACTCGACCAAGGTTTTCCACCAGATAATCTATTTCTCATTTCTGTTTTGACTTGATTGTAGGCTCTTTTTGCCAATTGAGTTTTATTTTTACGTAATTTTTCTCTAATGGCTCGTTTTCTTGCACGAATTCTCACTGTGCGTTTTGCAGCCCTTCTCATTTTCATTCTGGATTGTGTAGATGCCACTTCTAATAAGAGATTTTCTGAATTTTCATAAAAATCAAAAAATTCCTGCAAAGAAAACCAGGAAGAATCTTCTGTTTCTTTACAATTTGGTAATTTTTTCCTAATTTCTTCGTAAAAATCTTCAAAATCTGAGATTTTTTCCAGATTCACTCCTTCTAAGAGAGAAAAAATACAAAAGGCAGCAAAATTTCCAGATTTTGCTGCCTCTATCAATAAATTAGGCTCATTTAATTTCATTCAAATATATTTATAATACCATTTTTTTAGATTTCTGGTGTGTTTTGAGAATCTGTAAGAACTTGATCCTCGTTTTTTATATTATCTGAAACAATATCATTCAACAAATAATCTTCTGGTACAGGTCTAAATCCTTTATATGATTTTCTTGTTCCTTTGAGCATTTCCCCGAATGCAGCCCTAGACATTTTATTGTCTCTGCAATATTTTTTGATATTCTGTATGACCAATATTTCTCCTGTGCGATTGAACACTCGAACAGTTTTGGTTTTGGGAACATAATGTTCTTTTAATATTCTACTTTTCCACACATAATATGGTCCTGTTTTGTCAAATCGTCCACCAAATCTTTCTAAAAAGATAGCACGATATGTTTTAGACTTGGAATTGTCGTTACATAATATCCAAGTAGGACTATATTTCTTGTTCACATCCTTTTTAAACAACGGTCTCATTGTATTTTTGATAAATTTTAATACACTTATGTAATGGTTTAACAAAATTTATCACATCTTCTTCAAAAACTTGACAAGTTCCTTGTTCTGAACCTATTATTATGCACATTTTTTTGCACTTTTCACCTGTGAGTTCTTGCCACATCAGTGCATAGGCTGTTGCCTGCATGAAATAATTCTCAATATCTTCTTTGATTTTAGATTTTGTGCTTCCTTTGAAATCTATTATTGTCAATTGTTTGTTGTATTCTGCAATACAATCTGCCCTACCAGCAAGACCAACTGTTTTACTCCACAATGGAGTTTCCAGTGCATGAATATTATTTATTTTGTCTATTTTTGATTTCATTAAACGAAACAATTGATGTTCTGTTTGTTGTTCATTTATTTGAATTTCATCGTTATTTAAATAAGATTCAATGAGAGTGTGTAGATTGGTTCCTCTGTCACATACTCGTTTAGATTCTTCTGGATTTTCTTTCCTCCATTTGGCAAAATGTTGTTGTTTTTGCCAACCTGTTACTGTTGTAACAGAAGGAAAAACTCCCATAGGAGTTTTATAGTGTCGTTTACCAGAGAGTTCTACCGTTTCTAAAGAAACCGGTTCTAGTATTTTAACATGTTTAAAATTACCAACAGCAATCATAATATTTAAAAAGAATTTTTTATCTCTTGAATACCAGACCTCTGAGCACCGGAGCAGCAAATGGTAGTGCATATGTTAGTGTGTTTGCCACAGATCCCCAATCGATGGGTTTTCTACCAGTTTCCTTACCACGTATTTGTTCAATCGTCTGTCCGCCTTTGTAGACGGTTTTTCTTTCACTTCGTGGGCCAAACGGATTCGCGCGCTCGATAGCCACAGGAGCAATAGCAGTTGTGACAATATCGTATGGTTTTATGCCTCTGGTAGGAGCGATTGTTGGAAGTATGTTGGGGGTGGTTGACGGTGTTATCCTCTGTCCAGAGAACCTCATAGCTCCCACACGAATACCTTTTCGCAACGTTCTCGCTATTCGACTTGGGGAACCATCTATAGTTCTAGGTATATGACTGGTCGCATTATATATGCCCCGCGCCACTCTCTTGCCAGAAAAGGGCAAACCAGACACAATGGCATCCATGACCGCCTGAGATTGGCCTTCCACTCGTCCGGGATGTGAGGTATCTGGTGTTAAAGCCCTAGTGGTATGTGCTGCCACTGCAGTACCAGATGCTATTCTGGAAATCAAAGGACCAACCTTTGGTATAAGTAGAGCACCCGCTGCTACATATTGTGATACGTCTCCAATCTTTTTTAAGATCTCGTCCCATGACATGTCTTCCAATACTATAGCTTCTTGTAAATTTTGTTTTAATTTTTTATTTACAATTTTGTAACAATTCTCTTTAATTTGCGTTTTTATTTCTATTTTTTTCATATCTTTATTCCATTTATATGTATAAACCCATATATTTAAGACAATTAAATTATCCTTTAAATCTCCTACCGGTTCTGGATGAAGCCTTATCTAAATTTTTATGAATTCTTTGGGGAAGACCTCGTTTCATTTTAGTCATAAGTTTTCCCCAATCTCCTTTTGTTTTTTTATCAGGAGTCATGGTGGTATCGCTGAAAATTTCGACTACAGCAGGAACTGAAATTATCTTATTAATATTACAATTCGGACAAGATTCTTCTTCTGGTTTTTTTCTTTCAGAAATAGTTAAAAATCTGTCAAATTTATGATTACACGATTCACATAAAAAAGAATAAGTAGGCATGATATATTAATTTTCAATTTCTAATGAAGTTCATTCGCCCTTAGCCGGGTTTAAAGGTCTGTTTCTAGCTTCTCGGGAATCGCCAACTTTCACGACGCGACCTCCCTGTATCATTGTTGTTTTTAATTCGCCTGGAATATATCGTTTTGGTGCTTCCGTACTGGCAAGAGCATTTTGTCTGGAAGTTGGTCCTCTGTTGTGGCTTTGTCCTGGCATATTAGTCCTTTTTAAATATTTTCTTCTAACGAATTGAGATACTTTTTAGATTGCTTCTTTCTTACTTTCATATTTACGGGCAATTTCCATTCATTTAATATTTCTAGCGCACGCCTTTCCGTTAATCTTTCGTCTAATATATAGTTTTTTCTGAATTTACCCCGCTTGACCCAATATTCAAAATGAGCATACTCGTGGGCTAAAGTATGCAACCATACTGTTCTAGGAACTCCTGCGGCTACTTTGATTTTTCCTTTTTTTTTCTTTCCTGGAACTTCAAAAAATCCTTCAATTGTTTCATCTTCATCGTCTTTTATACTCTTCCATGGAGTAAATAATACCACAATATTATACTGTTTACAATGATTCTTGACATGTTTAATGAACTTATTTAAACTTGTTACCATAGTTAGTCCTCCTAAGATAACATATTCTAAGTACAATGTCAATCTATTCTATTTATATTGAATTGGTTTATTGATTCTTGTTTTATAAATTATTTCTTGTTAAATTCAATACTCTATTCATTTGCAATTCACACTGGGCATATCTAGCCTGGCCGGGCCAATGAATATAATCTTTTTCTTTGTTTTTTTGCAAATTTAACAATAGCGGTATGATAGCTCTTTCTACCTCTAAAAGCCTGGCTTTTAATAATGCATCATATTGGTTTTTCACTGCCATGGCCCCGTCACATGTGGCATTCATTTGTAATATTTGATCTAACTTGGATCTAATTTCTTCAATTTCTTGATTTTGTTCCCTGTTTGTTCCAGTATCTACTGCACTAAAGCCGAAATCGTTTGCACTGGATTCGTATTGTCGAAGAATATCATCAGGTATATTAGAATTAAACATGTTTTTTATCCTTTTTAATAATAATAATCATAAGTTAATTGAAGTTCATATCTTGCCCAATCCGAGGATTCATTTGATAATTCCAATGGACCAATAAAAGAAGGCCATGCCGATTTCAGGGTCAATTTTTTTTCAAATGTTGAGGAATTATATGCAGACCCACCCAATCCTGGAAGCCATGGATAATCTTGCAAATATTCTATTATTACGTCATCGGTATACTTATATTCATCCACACTTCTGTCTGGTTTTTTATCGAAGGCTGTTCTGTCTATTCTATTCATCCATTCTTCCATTTGAGTTCTTTTGAACTTGCCATCCCCACTGCTGTCGTAAACCGTCATTATTAACGGTTGAAAAGATCTCGTCATTGGAATATTTACCTGTCTTCCCCAAAATCCTATGGGAGAATTTTTAATTTCTGATCCAGGTAGTTGTAAAATTGCAGCTTCAAATTTCATAATTCCATTCGGAAATAGATTAGGAATAGTTATTTGATATCTGTTGGATAAATATCCTGAAAAATTATTCCTAACAAAATCAGTTATACCCATAGATATATTTATATTATATAATAACTATTAAATTGAATTATGATATATATTCATATGAAGACCCTTAAACAAATTATCCTAGAGACAACCGAAAAGGTATACAATACTCCAGTCGAAAGATCCCTAATAAAGGCTTTAACGACGATAAGATTGGGTGGAATTAAATCGATGAAAACTCCCATTTCTGGGATACCCGAATCTATATCACCACAAAGACTGAAAGAATTTGCACAAAATATACACCAAATGCACATGGAACAGACTGGAGGTAAAACTACTTGGAAAACCCTCAAAAATCACGAACGAGATGTGTATCGTCATCATGCCATTAGTGCCCTGAGTGCTACTCATAGTGCCCTACGAGAAGATCCACCATCAGAAGATGGAAATATAATAGGCCAAGAAGCCTTCGAAAGGGCACATGGAAAATATGTTCAAGAAATCGCAGATAAACCACTAGAGGTTGAAACACCAGCAGATATTTCTCCTGGCGATCCTACTCCCGATCAAATATTATCTAGAGCAATAATAATACACGCTGATCGATTACTCAAAGATCGTAAACCCAGAAAATCATCCAAAGATACTCCCCTGGAGTCACTAGGTGAACAAAATTAATTATTCAACGATTCATACTTTCCAGACAACCATTTGATGTGTTGGTCGAAAGTGTGATATATTTTGGCATCAGAATCATCAAGCATTCCAGAATCGATTCGATAATCTGGATACATTTTTCGAAGATGTTCTACTGCCTCCATTCTGGCCTCAATATCGCGTTTAACATGGGAACTATGGACACCCGCGCCATATAAACTACCATCTCTTCCAGGTAAGAGAGGACTGACCACGTGTATATCTTTATTGTCATTATCTATCCTTCCCCAAACCTGGGCAGGTGCCTTGCCCTCAGGATGATTCCATCCGCTGGCGTCATATGCCCAACCAGGAAAAAATATATGCGGAAACGATACAGGATGATCATCTCGCGTTTTGGGCATTACTTCAAATCCATGCTTGCGAGAAAGCACCCACGATGAAGTATTGGCCCATGAGGTAATTTCGATTAAATATTGCTTAAATGATCTTCTGAGAATAGTTCCTTCTGCCAAAAATCCCATCAGATGTTTTTTGTGCTCTTGAGGCGTATGCATTACTCCTTCTGCATGATGAATGAGTAGGGTTTGATCTGGAAAGTGGGCTTGTATTAGATCTAATGCCCTGATTCTTTCATAAATATCATTCTCATCTGCCCTTCGATTTTTACTGGGAATGAATCTCCTTCCCCCGCCCGTTACGATAGAAATGATTCCCTGTCCTCTTCTGTTCCATCCAATTCTTCCATGGACCCTAACACCTCCCATTGGTTCGCCTTCTCCATCAAACAAATGGGGGAATGCCTCCTTGTGACTAATTCCATTACGAATCAGGAGTTCGTCTTTTTTATCTGGGTCTATAGCCCATACATGATCTCCAGAAGTAAAGACCGCTTCCTGATCAGGATTTTCTAGGAGATATTGTTTGAAGGATTTCATGTTGCAGATCAATCCAAATGTTGTAGTAGTTTTTTAACTGTGTCTATGGACTTGTGCTGGGGATTCATTTGCATGAAACTCTCGAGACCATATCGTATAGAATTCTTCAGATGGCCTGTTGCCGCTAGGGAAGTTGAATCTCTGGGCATGTTCGGATGTTTTTCTATGGTTTTAATAAAATTAACACCCCGTCCCAATATTTCAACATGATCTGTATTATACATCAATTGAGGATTTCGGAATGCGGCTGACATAATATCCAGATGATCAAATCCTTGTGTTGGCCGAGAATCTGTTGGTCTCCAATATTTTCTGGGTGACGAAGAAGAAGATGTTCCATTGAGATCTCCTAGGAATGATGTTTGAGTATGATCAATAATATCTCGCAAACTTCTTGGTTGAATAGCCGAATGGTCAGCAATTCTTTCTTTTATCGAAGTGGAAACGTGTGGCATTTTTGAGACTGACACTGCGTAATCATGGGGAATAATTATATTGTCTCCTATTGCACGACCGTTGTCTGGATGAAATGTGCCTGAATCATTCTTCCGAGAATACCGTTCCCAATTATGGTGAATCATATCCATAAAGGAACGATGCTGGGTTTCATCTAATTCTGCGAATGCCCGTATTCGTGCGTGTTCTGGGTTAATATTGAATGATACTAGGGCTTCATCTGGAGAAGGAGGTTCTCCTGTAATTCTTCCTTCGTCCGTTGTTTGATGATCAAACCGACCCGAAGAATCATACGGAAAATCCCAATCTGCAGCCCCTGGATCGATATCAAATTCAAGTAAATATTGCTTAAAAGATCGCATACAACATATTTATAAAATCTTTAGAACTCAAAAATATCCAAAAATTTTTTTGCCCCAGGGGGATCCTAAAAAATTTTTTTGCTTCGGGGGGATCCTAAACGGCTTGAGTTATTAAAACAGGGGGTGGGGGCTTGACCGTAAAACACTCTGAGAGAGCGGGGGTATAAAGCTCAACGCTAGCGTCTGGGGGATGGGGACCCCACAACTCCGCCCAGACTGTTGCGTTACCCAAGCTGTAACCGTTACCCAACCATACCCCAGGGCCTGCATGGAAATAAAAATGATAGTAATTGTTAAGATTGTGTTAAGATTATAATAATATTGTGTTAAGGCCTCATGAAGATTATAATAATATTGCTCCCCCGTCCGAATAATAAGCTTCCGCCCCCGCGAAATGTTTAGATTCCGTTAAGATTGCAGAATATCACCTAAAGGGGCTTGCGCGAGTCTGAATCGGTGATATACTTCCTGCATGACAACACCTTCCACCGTTACTCCCCCTCCCGCACCTCGAACCCGTCTTGATCCCATGGCAGCTGCTGTTGCGATCGCGGAACGCGCACTGGTGCGTATGCAGAAGCGTCGAGTCCGTCTCTCCAAGAGGATCGAGAAGATTCGTGCGCGTCTTGACCTTGCGCAGCAGAAGTACGGTCAGTTCGAACCC
>SXGR01270068.1_pt1 | contig 36062 bp, 34 predicted proteins | sample 3174711 | NCBI WGS metagenome assembly SXGR01 (sample SAMN11356860, study PRJNA531348) | freshwater metagenome | isolation source: freshwater sample F1-60 | place: China: Fuxian Lake, Yuxi | collected 2017-12-25 | reverse complement strand
GGACTGACCGGCGTGACTTACGAGACCACGCCGGATGGCCGTGAGGGCTGGATGAATTATTTCATCAAGAAGGGCTGGCCGGTTTACAACTCCGATGCCGTCGAGCGTGGTCGCAGCGGCTGGGCGATGTACCCGGATGTGTTCAAGGGCGAGCCCGTGTTTTTGACCAAGGCCGATCCGTTTAACCGCTTTCGCATTGGCGCGGGTCCGGGGTCGTATGACAGCGATCCGGCGAAGATGCGGTTGAAGCCTGGCAGCCAGTTCCCCGCCGAGGGCTATAACAATTTCACCAAACAGGGCGTGCCGCGCTGGGTGACCACCGACGACGCCATCATCCGCGCATATACCGAGCTGGTCGATAAGGTGTGCCCGTGCGTGGTGCTGGTGCATTCGCAGTCCGGCCCCTTTGGACAACGCGTCGCGCAGGCGCGCCCGGACAAGGTAAAGGCGCTGGTGCTGGTGGAGCCTGCTGGGCCTGGCGACGCCAAGCTTGTGGCCAACCTGAAGAACACGCCGATACTCGCTGTGTATGGCGATTACATCGAGGAAGACTCGCGCTGGCCGACAATCCGCGCCAATCAGATGAAGTTTGGCGAACAGATCAAGGCGGCAGGCGGAAGTTTTGAGGCGATCAATCTTCCGCAAGCCGGGATCAAGGGTAATTCGCATATGATCATGATGGATCGCAATAGTGATCAGGTGGCGGATTTGATTCAGGAGTGGTTGGTGAAGAAGGGGCTGTATCGCTGATGCGAGTCGGCCTGTTCGTCACCTGCCTCGTCGACCTGATGCGTCCCCGCATCGGCTTCGCAGCCCTTGAGTTGCTGGAGGCAGCGGGCTGCGAAGTGATCGTTCCGGATACGCAGACTTGTTGCGGGCAGCCGGGTTACAACTCGGGTGATCGCGCATCCGCCCTGGCATTGGCGCGCAAGGTGTTCGCCGAGTTCGAGGATTTTGATTACGTGGTGGCGCCTTCAGGGTCGTGCGCAGGCATGATTCGCACGCACTACCCCGATTTGTTTCACGATCAGCCGGAGCGCGCGCGCGTGGATGCGTTATGCGCGCGCACTTACGAACTGACGGAATTCTTGGTGGACGTGATGAAGTTTTCTCCGCCAGTTAAAAAGTCAATAAAAACAATTACTTACCATGACTCCTGTTCAGGCCTGCGCGAGCTGGGGGTGAAAGCGCAACCGCGCGCGCTGCTGGCAACAGTAAAAGGTCTCACGTTGAAGGAAATGGACGAGTGTGAAACCTGTTGTGGCTTCGGCGGCACCTTTGCGGTGAAGTATGGCGATATCTCCACGCACATCGCCGACCGCAAATGCGACAACATCAAAGCCAGCGGCGCGGACGCGGTGGTGTTGGGCGACTTGGGTTGCATGCTCAATATCGAAGGCCGCTTGCGGCGGCGCGGTGATACCTCGACGCAGGTGTTGCATGTAGCGGAAGTGCTGGCGGCGGAGGTCAAAATCTAGCGCCGGAAAGCTGTAACGTCGAACAATGTACGAGGCGCAATGGGATAACGCCCCATTGTTTCCATGCGCGAAGATGACTGTTTGAAATGAGAGAGAATTTAAGGGGAAGCAATGCAATCGTATGATGTTGTAGTGGTAGGTAAGGGCAATGCAGCGCTGTGCGCAGCGCTGGCGGCGAGTGACATGGGCGCGTCAGTGGCCTTACTGGAAGCAGCGAATATCGATGAATCCGGCGGCAACAGCCGTTTCGCGGGCGGGGTGATGCGGTTTGCGTACAGTAAGGTTGCGGAACTCCAACAACTCACCGATATACCCGAGGATGAAGCCAAGAACACGGACTGGGATTCCAATTCGGTCGATGAGTTTTACGATGATTTATATCGTGTCACCGCATTTCGCACCGATCCCTACTTGAGCGAAGCGCTGATCACCAAGAGTTTCCCCACCATGGTGTGGCTGCGCAAGCAAGGCGGTTCGTTCACGCCAAACTACGCCAATCAGTCGGCCATTGTGAACGGCAAGCGCAAATTTTTCGGGCGCTTTCCGCTGCATTTGAACGGCGGGGGCGCAGGATTGGTGGACGATCTCACCAAAATGGCGGCGAAAAAAGGCATTGCGATTTTTTACGAAACACGCGCGATTTCGCTGATCTACGACGGGGTCAACGTCAAAGGCGTGCGCGCCAAACAAAAAGGCGTGCCGGTGGAGTACGGCGCGAAAGCGGTGGTTCTCGCCTGTGGCGGTTTCGAGTCGAACCCCGAGTGGCGCACGCGCTATCTCGGTCCGGGCTGGGAGCTCGCCAAAGTGCGCGGCACGCGTCACAACCTCGGTGAAGGTTTGAAAATGGCGCTGGACATCGGCGCTTGTCCGTACGGCAATTGGTCGGGACGTCACGCGGTGTCGTGGGAGCGCCACGCACCGGAATTCGGCATCGTCGAGAAATCGCACGATCCGTATCGCCATAGCTATCCGTATTCTCTGATGATCAACGCCGAGGGCAAGCGCTTCGTCGACGAGGGCGCTGATTTTTACAACTACACCTACGCCAAATACGGCGCCGAGGTGTTGAAGCAAACCGGGCAATATGCTTATCAGGTGTTCGACGCCAAATCGAAAGCGCTGCTGAAAAAAGAATACAGCGGGCGCGAGGTCACCAAATTCAGTGGCAACACGCTGGAAGAACTTGCGCAGAATATGGAAGGTGTCGACGCGCAGCAGTTTCTCAAGACCGTGCGTGAATACAACGTCTCAGTGCAAACCCAGGTGCCCTATAACCACGCCATCCGTGATGGCCGTGGCACCGTCGGCATTGAGCCGCCCAAGACCAATTGGGCCCATGTGCTCGACACGCCGCCATTCGAGGCTTATGGCGTGACTTGCGGCATCACCTTCACCTTCGGTGGCTTGCGCATCAATCACGAAACCGGCCAGGTACTCGATCTGGGTTATCAGCCGATCCCCGGTTTGTACGCCGCAGGCGAGATGGTCGGTGGGATTTTTTATTTCAACTACCCTGCGGGCACGGGGCTGGTGTCGGGCTGTGTGTTTGGCAAGATTGCGGGTGAAGGTGCAGGGGCCGCGGTGACGAAGGGCTAATTCGCCACTGCGCTCGCCACTGCGGCAACTTCAGAAAGGTTTTCAGAGACATCACATGAAATCTGCTACTTCAACCAATAACCTGCTTGACCTCGACGAATCCGACACCGTGCGCCTAACAGTAGCGGAAGCGCGTGACATCGGCGAGACGGCGGTCAAGCGCATCGGCTACAGCGCTGACGACGCGCGTATCGTGGTCGATCAGCTGATCGACAACATGCTGTGCGGCTACAAGTTTGCGGGCCTGCCGCGCATTTTGGCGATGGCGACCGACAAAAAACTCAAGCTCGGCCGCAAGCCGATCACCGTGATTAAAGAAACGCCGGTGTCCGCACTCATGGATGCCGGCAACAACGTCGGCTATGTGGCGTGTTATCACGCCGCGCAAAAAGCGCTGGAAAAAGCCAAGGCGCACGGTATAGCCTGTGTAGGTGTCTACAACAGCTACTACAGTGGGCGCAACGCGTATTTTGTCGAACAAATCGTAAAGGAAGGCTACGTCGCCATGCACACCGCAAGCGCGCAGCCGCACGTGGTGCCGCCCGGGGCAACCAAGCCCGCGCTGGGCACAAACCCGATCTGTTTTGGTTTTCCGTCGGAGGAAGGGCCGATCACGTTCGACATCGGTACTGCCTCGCTGATGTGGGGCGACATCATGCTGCACGCGCACCTGGGCGAGCCACTGCCCGAAGGTGTCGGCGTCGATGAACACGGCAACCCTACGCAAGATGCCACGGCCGTGCTGAAAGGCGGCGTTACACCTTTCGGCGGTAAGGAGCACGTCTACAAGGGCTACGGCCTGAGTTTCGCGATACAAGCGCTGGGCCTGCTGGCAGGGTCGTTCCTGTCGAAAGGCATGGTGCGCGACTACGGCTTTTTGTTCTGGGCGGTGAACCCCGAAATCATGCTGCCGGGTGACGATTTCAAGCAGCGCATGTCGGAGTACGTGCGCGAGATGAAGGCGCTGCCCAAACGCGCGGGCGTGTCGGAAATCCGCATACCGTCGGAGCGCGCCAACAAGGAGCGTGAACGGCGGCGTGTCGAGGGCATCGTGATCGAGCGCAAGGTGATTGATTCGCTTAAGGCGCTATAAGTTTTTGCGAGTCCTACATGGCCGAACATCCCGATCTGCCCGAAATCTACGTCAGCACCGATGTAGAGACCGATGGCCCCATCCCCGGACCGCATTCAATGCTGAGTGTGGGCTGCGCGGCTTACCTTGCAGACAAAACGCTGATTGGTACGTTCTCCGTCAATCTTGAAATGCTCCCCGGCGCCACCGGACATCCCGTTACCATGGCGTGGTGGGAGACGCAAAGGGAGGCTTGGGTCGCGCATCGCAAGGACACACAGCCGCCTGAGCAGGCGATGCGCGCGCTGCTGACGTGGCTGAAAAAGCTGCCGGGCTTGCCGGTGTTTGTCGGGTTTCCGGTGACCTTCGATTTCATGTTTGTGCAGTGGTATTTGTTCAAGTTCACCGGCGCCAGCCCGTTCCGGCATTCGGGCATTGACCTGCGTACGCTTGCGATGTCGCTCACCAACACCAACTGGCAGCGCACCACCAAGGAGTTTCTGCCGCGCCACTGGTACGACCCGTTGCCGCATACGCATGTTGCGGTGGAAGACGCGCTCGAACAAGGCGCGCTGTTTTGCAACATGCTGGCGGAAATGCGGCATAACCATCAAAAGCCCGGGGCAAAGTGATAGCGCGCTGAATCGTCGTAACCAATTGTTTTTAAAGGAAAAATGAAAATACTCGTGATGGGTTCCGGCGGCGTCGGCGGCCTCTACGGCGGGCGTCTGGCCAGTGTGGGTTGCGATGTTACCTTCGTTGCGCGTGGCGCGCATCTTGCAGCCATGCGTGAGCACGGCCTGCTGATCGAAAACGCCACGCTGGGTAATACACTGGTAAAGCCCGTCAAAGTCATCGACGACCCCACATCAGCAGGCACGCCAGACCTGATCCTGTTCGCCGTCAAGCTATGGGATACCGAAGCCGTGGCAAAAATCTTGAAGCCCATCGCCGGGCCACACACAGCCGTGTTGTCGCTGCAAAACGGCGTGGTGAAAGACGACATCCTCGGTAGCATCTTCGGCGAACAAGCGCTGATGGGCGGCGTGGCTTACGTGGGCACGCATATCTCGCGCCCCGGCGTGATCAATCAGGTCGGTACGTTGCAGCGGTTGGTGTTCGGCGAATACGATGGCAAAAAATCCGAGCGCTCGGAAAATCTGCTCGCCGCATTGCTCAAAGCCGGCATCCAGGCCGAACTATCAATCGACATCCGCCGCACGCTGTGGGAGAAATACACGTTTCTGGTGGGACTTTCCGGCGCCACCGCGAGTATGCGCACAACGATAGGTCCCATCTGCGAAAACCCGCAAACGCGCGCCTTCCTGCATGACTTGATGAAAGAAGCCGTCGCCGTGGGGAGGGCGTTGGGCGTGGCGTTGCCGGAAGATTACGCGGATGACCGATTGAAATTCGCCGACAGCGTGCCGGCGACGATGGATTCATCGTTGCATCACGATTTGAAAAACGGCAACCGGCTTGAGGTGGAGTCGCTCGCAGGGGGCGTCGTGCGGTTGGGGCAGAAGGTGGGCGTGGCTACGCCTTGTAATCGGACGGTTTGGGATGTGTTGGTGTTGTGGGCAGATGGCAGTGCGCGGAGCCACTCACGACCCTGACGCTGCCTTACGCGCATTACCGCGCCGCGACGCCAATTTGAAAACGATTCATGCGATTCTGGAAATTGATATTGTAGTAGTCGCGCCCGAGGTCGTAGCGAACATACCATGCAAGGCTGCTCCTGGGGCTAACGCGCGATAGCACTTCAAAAGTCGTGTGAAATCTGTCTCGAATGCGGGCTTCGGCGTTTAGCGCGGGGATCACGTCGTTTTTGACGGCGTATCGGTTACCCCAGCTCACGGTTTCGGTCAGCCGGAATTGCGTAGGGCGGTCGCGGAAGAATTCTGGTGTTCTGAGTTCGAGAGATACGTGGCGTTTGGGATATCGCTCCAACTGAAACGACTCCCAAGTGCCATAAAGGTGTTGGCGAAACGCCAATCGGCCCGTTTCCACCCAGTCGGCGTCCTTCTGGAAGATATGGCCTGCCGCTTCAACGTAGTTAGAGTTGAAACTGCCGCTGCGCGTATTTGCCAGCCCCTCGCGTGTCTCTGGCGTGCCTTCCTGTCCGTTGGAATAGTGATGAAAGCCCAAGCTGTAGTAGGTGAGGTAATTTTTCTCGTTCAAGATAGCGTCTGAGGACATATAAAGCCGCACGCCCGGGACATAGCTGGGGGTGCGCACGGGTTTAGAGTTTTCCGTGAGTTGCCGCACGGTAATTTTGACGGGTATATCGAGCCAAATCTTCGATTGTCCGAGTTTCCACTCGTACCACGAGATATTCTTGAATATCTGCGCTTCGTAGAGCATGTTAGCCGTGGTCTGGTCGGCACCTATGCGTGCGCCGGTGCCTGCGGTGAAATAACTAAATTCCATGTTGTCGAGGATTTTTCCCCGGGTGTATTGGGTGTCCCAGCCTTCGATGGATGCGGATTTGGACCTGTCCGCCAGCACCGTTGTCGCTTTCTCGGATGCCTTTGTCAACAATTGATAGCACTTGAGACTGGCATCGTTATCGCCAGCATCCCGGCACTTCTGCAATTCAACGATGCTCACAGTATCGGAACTTGCACAGTAACCACTACCTGCATATCCCGATGCGCACAGCGCCATCAAAAGCAGGTGAGACCGGTTCGTGATTTTTGGCAGATTCATGTTTGCTCCTCGACTTCGGACGGGGAACGACTTGGATGCCAATCTCTTATAAGACATTCTTTTGATTCAATTGCCGGTCGCTAATCTGTTATTGCTTTTAGAATAATTTTATCCGCGTCGGCCGCCCCCATTGCACAATTGCGAGCCATGTTTACCGCTGATGCAAATTTCTTGTCGTAGTCTGTTTCAGTGTTGTATGCGTTCGCTGCAGTTTTTGCCGCGTCCGAGACGGCAACACGCCGCTTGACCGCAACGTTGGCAGAAAATGCTTCGTCAATCGACAACTGTAATGCATTGGTCGCGCCAGATAAACCGGACCAGGCGGTAGCCGCCGTTCCTTTTGATATCGGGGCCAGAACGCTCCCTGCGATGGAGCCTAATGCGCCTATGTAGACTTGGTTTGAACCTTGCCGTCGACCGCCTGATTCATAATAGTTCTGCACGTCGCGGCAAAATTTGCTTGCATCATTAAAGGCAATCAACGCCTGCTTCGCGTTGCAGGGGCCGCACAATTTCACACTGTTCTCTGGCCAAGGCCACGCGGCGGTTGCAATCCCGCCGCCGAGATTGGCGCAGCCCGGCAATGTCAGGGCGATGCAGATTGCGGCTATTCTAGGAAGGCTATTCATATCCATCTCCTGAGATGCTGATTTGAACTTGAGGGTTTTCCATTTTGCGATTTGTCGACCGAGTGAACAGCCGTTTATAGATTCATTGCTTCTGTCTTGGTCAATTTGGCGTATTGAACGCCGCCCGCAGGTGGAAACGTCGCCAGCAGTATGCTGCGTCGGGATTGCACGGCGTCGAACGATATGTGAACCCACGCGTTCGTCTGCGCGCCTTCGTAAATGATCTGGTCGTATGGAATGCCCAACTCGAGGATCCGTTTGAACAGCGATTTTGCGGACATCCCAAAGCACACGATGTCCGCAGCCTGTCCTTTCATGTGCTGACTATCGGGCGATCCGCCGACCGCTTTATTTAGCCGCTCACTGCGAAAGCCGGAGGTGACAGCGATGGGCCTGTTTATACTCACGCGAACTGGCTCAAGGATGTTGACGCACAGATTCTTGAGATTTTGGAACTGTCCGTTGTTCGGCTTATTATCAATGTTGTCACGCACGGCGGTCTGGGAAAACACCAGCTCTTCAAGCGTAAAATGATCCGTGAGATTCATGGCGACACCCTCTTGGAAATGTCGTAATTTGGGAACTCGAAGAAAGCAAACTTGGCGACGCAGTATCTTGATTGTTTCAATTATTGCTAAATCGTTTCGCGTAAGTTACAGATTTGGCGAACAGGAGAGTGGTAAATAGTTCCGCTTAATTTTGTGAAGCATTTACATTCGTTTGTTGATTTATGGGGGATGTGGCGTGGTAGAGCATCCTGCGAGGATGCCTGTAAAGTGTCGGCGCATTAATCGATTTGGTTTGTGTATTTATTTGAATTTATTGAAATTTAATGACTGGCAGCATTAACACACACTATTTGCGGTGTTCCTGCAATTAGCGCTGATAGGCCTTCAAATCTGAAAAAAAGGAAAAAAATGCCGAATCGACCTGATACAAACATAGCTATAGGCGGAGATGGCTGGCGCCTCACCCAAGCAATTGAATTCATCGTAGGCACCCCACCCGGCGGCGGCCAGGACCGACTTGCCCGCACGCTGATGCACATCATGCAAAGCGCCGGTCTCGTGGATATGCCGATGAATATCACCAACATCTCTGGTAAGGGTGGCGGCAAGGCTTGGGATGCATTGCGGGCGAGGGTGGGCGATCCGCATGTGTTGTCGATCAGCGCGACGCCGCTGTTGAGCAACCGTGTTCAGGGCATTAGCGATTACGATCATACGGAGTTAACACCCGTGGCGAATCTTTACTCGGAATATCTGGCGTTTATCGTGCCGGCGGCTTCGCCGTTGCGGGATGCGAAGACATTGCTGTCCACGCTGGCGGCTGATCCTGCCGCGATGAAAGTTGCGCTGGCGACGGCCATTGGCACGACCAATCATGTGGCGCTGGGGCAGTTGCTGATGCATGCCGGCGCTGATCCGCGCAAGCTCAATTTACGGGTATTTGAGTTGGCGCTTTACGCAATGGATGATGTGGTGAAAGGGAATGGCCAGGCGTGTTTGCCGGCGCGCCGGACATCAGTGCAGAACACATCGCGTTCCTGATCGATGCGCTGGGCAAGGCGCTCGAATACCCGGTATGGCAGGAGGAACAGGCCGCCAATTGCTGGTCGGCTAAACTCATTACCGGTAATGCGCGGATGACCTTTTGGGGTAATGGGCGCGTGTTCAGCCGCAAGATGCTGCATGCACTGGGATTAGTGGACGTTTAAAAAAGATCAATTAAAACAAATACTTACGGTATTGCCACTGACGTGGACGACCTTGCTGATTTCGCTCTTATTCGGTCTTGTGCCGCGCATGCATGGCCGCACCGCCACCCAACGCCATGGCACACACCCAGAACACGGGCGCCAATCCGATGGCCGCCCCGAGCGCGCCAAACAGCGGCGGTATGAAAACATGTGCGCCAAAGCTGACGGTAAGCCGCATGGCAACGGATTCGGCCGTGCGGCCTTCTGGCGAAGCGTTGAAGGCGAGTTCCATCGATAGCGGCATGCCGCAGCCGACGCCGAGGCCGATTACGAACGCCAGTGGCGCCAACAGCCACACGCTGCCGATGAACGGTATCAACACGAACGCGCAAGCGGGTGCTGCGAGCGCCAGCGTGAGAATGTGCCGCGTGCTCCAGCGCGCGCTGGCCACGGGTAGAAAACCGCGCGTTATGACCGCCGCGAGTGCGTAGGCACCCACGATGAGCCCGATAGCGGTGGCGCTAAGACCCAGACCGCGACCGTACACGGGAATGTACAGGTTGAACAAATCAAAGCCGATCATGAACACGCCATTGGTAATAAGTGCCATGCGCATCGCGGGCAGCTTGAGCAGATCGAGGCTGCTGCGAGTCGTATTTTCTGCTTTGAGTTCCTGCGGTTTGACTGCGGGAAAATGTTGCCGAAAGCAATACGCCACCGGCAGCCAAATCGCGCTGAACAAGGCAGCGATCAAAAACGCTGTCGAGGTGCTGAAGTTGTCGATGCACAGGCCGATGCCTATCGGGCCCAGGCCATGCCCGGCCGATTCGCCCAGCGCATACCAGCTGTAATTTCGCCTGCGCGTGGCGGCTGTGGACAACACGCCGATGAGATTCTGCAATGCGAGCACGAACAGCATATTGCCGAGGCCGCCGACAGCCGCAGAAACAAACAGCGTGCCCAGACCGGGCCATATGTACGGTAGCGCGAGGCTGCATGCAAATACGGCGATGCCGCTGTAGATCAACCGCTGGTTGTCGATACGGTCGGCCAGGCGTCCTGCGACAATCGCCAGCAGAAAGGGAAACAGCCCGTGCAGCGCGAACAGGATGCCGATTTGCAGTGGGCCCGCCCCCGCATCCACGGCGGTGAGTGTGACCAGAATGCGATTGCCCTTGGAAGCGATGAACAGCGCGGTGGAAAGGGTTAACAGGAGTGCAATCGCGGCTGGCATGGCCCATCGATTATAGCCGCGCCTGTCCGTGGTACGCGGCCAGCCAAGTGCGCTGAGGCCGCTGCACGAATGATAATATTCACGACATCACAGAGAATCGAGCGCCAATGAGCCGCGACAAATTCAGGATTCTTTCGGGCATAACAATAGTAGCGTTTGCAAGCGTGAGCGCGAGTATCAATGCGAGCGCGGCCGCGCAACCCGTGGAATCCGACTATCCACGCAAGCCCATCCGCATCATCATCGGCTTTACGCCCGGCGGCGGACCGGATATCACCGCGCGCTACGTCGCACAAAAGCTGACTGAATCCTGGAAGCAGCAGGTGATCGTCGATAACCGGCCTGGCGCAGGCGGCACGGTGGGCGCGAATCTGGTGGCGACTGCCAATCCAGACGGCCACACGCTGCTGTCGGTGTCCACGGCCCATGCGGTGGCGGCGGCCATTTACGCGAAGCTGCCGTACGACACGCGCAAGGATCTGTCGGGTATCACGCAAACCGCCGTGTCAAAATATGTGTTGGTCGCCGCACCCGCGCTGGGTGTGAAAACATTGAAAGACCTGCTGACCGTGGCGAAAGCCAAACCGGGTCAATTGAATTTTTCCTCGGCGGGCGTGGGCAGCGGCTCGCATTTCGCTGCCGAGCAGTTCAAGGCAGCCGCCGGAATCAACCTGGTGCATGTGCCGTTCAAGGGGATACCGGAGGCATTGACCGAAACCATCAGCGGGCGTGTGCAATTGTTCATGTCGCCCATCGCCAGCGCGCTCAATATGGTGAAGGAAGGCCGCGTCATTGGCCTGGGCGTGTCGTCCGCGCAGCGTGACGCGCTGATTCCCGACATGCCCACTTTGTCCGAGGCGGGGTTGCCCGGCTTCACCGCCGACTTGTGGTTCGGCATGTTGACTTCGGCGCAGGTGCCCAAGGCCATTGTCAGCAAATTGAACAGCGAGATACGCCGCATACTTTCCGATGCCGACGTGAAACAACGCTGGCTGCCGATAGGCCTTGAGCCCAAACCGACTGGTCCAGCGGAGTTCGACACAATCATCGCGGGTGAAATTGCGAGCTTCACTACCATCGCGCGCGCGGCGGGCATCAAGGCGGAGTAATTTTATGAGCGTACGCACCTTGCAGCAGGTGATTCCTTCCGTGCCCACCTCGGATGGCGCAGGCGTCAAGCTGCGGCGCAGCCTGGGCAGCCAGAGAGGCCTTTATGTCGATCCGTTTTTGATACTCGACGAGTTTTCGACCGACAATCCGGATGACTACATCGCCGGCTTTCCCGCGCATCCGCATCGCGGTTTTGAAACCGTGACGTACATGCTCGATGGCCATTTGCTGCACGAAGATCACATGGGCAACAAGGGCGATCTCAAAAGCGGCGGCGCGCAGTGGATGACGGCGGGGCGCGGCATTATCCACTCCGAAATGCCGCAACAGACCGCAGGCCGCATGCGGGGTTTTCAGTTGTGGGTGAACCTGCCCGCAAACGAGAAGATGAAACCGGCGTGGTACCGCGATATCGAGCCGCACGAAATTCCCACGGTGACACTGGCCGACGGCGTCACCGCGAGAATCATCGCGGGCTCGATCAATGTTGCCGGGGTGGAGACTGAAGGCGTGATTACCGGGCGCTCGACGGATCCGCTGTATCTCGACGTGGAGTTGCCCAACGGTTCGCTGTTTCATTACGGCCTGCCCGAAGACTACAGCGCGTTTATTTATCTTTACGAAGGCGCGTTGCGGGTCGGTGCCGGCGATGAAGTGCGCGTCTTGAAACCGCAATGCGGCGGCGTACTGTCGCCGGGTAACCGGATTACGGTGGCGGCCGACGACGTCCCGGCGCGCTTTTTGCTGCTGGCGGGTAAGCCGATCCGGGAGCCGGTGGTGCAATACGGCCCCTTTGTTATGAACACGCGTGACGAAATCGAACAGACTATTCGCGACTATCAGAATGGAACCCTGACAACATGAGTAATACCAATAACGCCAATCCACAAACTCTGACCGAACTGCTGGCGCGCCGCGTGGCGGTGGGCGGTATAGCGCTGGTCGATCGCGACCAGCCGGTGAGCGCCGCCGCTCTGGACGAAGAAAGCCGCCGGGTGGCGCAAGGCTTGCATGATCTGGGGGTGCGTGAAGGCGACCGTGTTGCGGTGTGGCTGCCCAACGTGCCCGCTTGGCCGGCGTGTTTTTTTGCGGCGGCGCGGCTGGGCGCCATTGTGGTGGCGGTCAACACGCGTTTTCGTTCGAACGAGATTGCCGATATTGTCGGACGCTCCGGCGCCAAGGTGCTGATTTACTGGCCGGGCTATCGCGGCATTGATTTCGACGGCATTCTGCGTGATGCAGGCGTGCCAGCACTGAAGGACTTAAAAGCGATTGTGGCTTACAGCGAGCCGGGCGATCCCATTGTCGATCATACGGCTCTCGGCAAGCCGGTTACAAGGTATGCCGATCTGGCGGCGTGCGCGCCGTATCCCCACGATCACGCGCGCCCCGATCTGGGCTGCCTGATATTCACCACCTCGGGCACTACCAAGCTGCCAAAGTTCGTGCTGCATCATCAGGCGTCGATTGCAGGCCATGCCGCCGAGGCCGCACGCGGTTTTGGCTATGGTGACGAGGGCGCGGTGACGCTGCTGACGGTGCCCATGTGCGGCACCTTTGGCATGAGTCACGCGCTGTGTCCAATCGCGGGCGGCAAGCTGCTGGTGATGCTGACCACATTTGAGGTGCACGCGGCGGCGTGGGCGATCAGGCAATACCATGTGACGCATCTGCCGGCCACTGGCGATATCGTGGCGCAGTTGCTCGCGGCGTCGAAAGAGCAGATTCCCTACCCGACGGTGCGTGCGGTGATGGGCGTGCGCGCGGGGCAGGCGCGGCCGGCGCAAGAACGTGGCTTGAAGCTGATGGGCATTTACGGCTCCAGTGAATTGCAGGCGGTGCTCTCGCTACGCCCGGTGGATTTGCCGCCGGAGCAACGTGAAATGGGGGGTGGCAAGCTGATCAATGCCGCAACGCGCGTGCGCACCCGCAGCAACGACACCGGAAAGATTCTTGCGCACGGCGAACACGGCGAACTCGAGTTCAAGGGCCCGAGCATGTTGATGGGCTACTTCGGTAACGCCGAGGCGACGCAGGCGGCGTTTACCGAAGACGGCTGGTTCAAGACCGGCGATCTCGGTTACACGCTGGCGGATAACGAGTTTATTTTTCTTACACGCATGGGCGACGTATTGCGGCTGTCGGGCTTTCTGGTGAACCCGCTGGAAATCGAAGCCGTGCTGGATGCACATCCATCCGTGGCAGTCAGCCAGGTGGTCGGCATCGATGGCCCGCGCGGGACGATGCCGGTGGCGTTCGTGCTGCCGAAAGCCGGCGCAGCGGTGGACGAGGCCGAGCTGATCGCGCATTGCAAACAGCGGGTGGCGAATTACAAAGTGCCGCAGCATGTGCTGCCCATTGCTGAATTTCCTTTTACGCCCAGCGCTAACGGCAACAAGATTCAGAAGGCGAAGCTGCGTGAAATGGCGGCGGCGGCATTGCGGGGGACGTAGTGCGATATTGACGTAAGTATGTGTTTTTAAATAATAATTAAACAGAGGAGGCAGCGGCATGAGCGAACTGAATCGGCGGGGATTTCTGGAGGGCATGGCGGCGTTGGGTACGAGTGCGTGGTTGCCGGGGTGCGCGTCCACCGATGGCGGGGGCACTGTGCCGGGGCGGCGTATCGACGTGCATCATCTTTTGTCTCGCCCGGCTATTCTTCGTCGCTCAAGCAAATGGGGCAGGGCCACGCGAAGTGGTCGGTGCAAATGTCGCTTGATGACTTGGATAAAAGCGGCATCCAAACGTCGCTGCTGTCGTTGATCCAGCCGGCGATGACGGTGGGCGACGACGCGCAGCGCCGCAAAATGGCGCGCGAAGCCAACGAACATGCGGCCAAGCTCGCCAGCACGCACAAGGGCCGCTTCGGTAGTTTTGCCTCTCTGCCTTTGCCGACACTGAAGGCAGCCTCGCTGAAATTGCCTATGCACTGGATACCTTGAAGGCGGAGGGTTTTTGCCTGATGACGAGTTACGGTGGCCGTTACTTGGGCGATCCCATGTTCTGGCCCGTGCTCGAAGAACTCAATCGCCGCAAGGCGGTGGTCTACACGCACCCGCTGTCGCCCCAATGCTGCGGCAAGATTCCCAGTGGCGTGGTGGGCAGCACCATAGGTTACGCGGTGGACACCACGCGCACCATGGCGAGCCTGATGTTTCACGGAGCGGTGGCGCGCTACCCGGATATCAAATGGATTTTCTCGCACAGCGGCGGCGTCACGCCGTTTCTGGTGTCGCGTTTTGAGCGTGAGGAAAACTTCACCAAAGGCATGAAGGAAAAAGTGCCTAGTGGATTTCGCCACGAGTTGGCCAAGTTCTACTACGACATGGCACAAGGCAACCACCCTGGTGCGCTGGACGCGCTGCTGCACATCGCGCCGGTATCGCAATTTCTGTACGGCACCGATTACCCGTTTCGCGACGGCAAGGAGGTGAACGAGGCACTGGCAAAATATCAGCGCTTTACCGCCGTGGAGCACCGTGCGATAGACCGCGATAATGCGCTGCGGCTGTTGCCGTTGTTGGGGGCGAATTAGCCGCGCTTAAACCTCTGTGTTTTAATCAGCTTGTCCCACAACGCGTAATCCTGTTTCAAAACCGCCGTGCGGCAATGTCGTTGGCGCTGCTGGGGCGGTTATTCGACCTTGACGTTGGACACCGCGATGGCCTTGCCCCAGCGCGCATACTCCTTGCGGATGAAGTTACCGAACTCCTCGGGCGTCTGCGGCGCGGCGGCCACACCGTTATCGAAAAAGCGTGTTTTCAGGTCGGGCACGGCAAGCGCTTTCATCATCGCGGCATGCACGCTTTTGAGTTGTGCGGGCGACACACCCTTGGGCATGGCATAGCCCTGCCACACGGTGACTTCGAAATCGGGAACGCCGGATTCGATGATGGTGGGCACATTGGGCACTTGCTCGGCACGCTTGCCGGATGTCACAGCAATGGCGCGCAGCCTGCCGGCCTTCACGAACGGCAGGGGTCCGGGCAGGTTGAAGAAGAATGTTTGAATCTCGCCGGCGATGGTATCGGTGTAGCCCTGCGAGGCCACCTTGTACGGCACGTGAATCATATCGAGCCCGGTCACGGTGGCGAACAGCGCCATGGTGAGGTGCGGCGTCGCCCCGATGCCCGAAGAGGCGTAACGCAGTTTTCCCGGATGGGCCTTCGCGTGCTTGATGAATTCGCTGACCGTGTTGACGGGCAGGTTGAGGTTCACGCACAAAATGTTGGGCATGGTGGCATAGAGCGACACCGGCACAAAATCACGCAGCACGTCGTACGACAGCTTCTTGTGCAGGTGCGGCGTGATGGTCTGGTTGATGCCGTAGGTGAACAGCGTGTAGCCGTCGGGCGTGGCGCGTGCCGCCATTTCGGTGCCCATGATTCCACCCGCACCAGGGCGATTATCAACGATGACTTGGTGACCCCACATCTCGCCGAAACGCTGCGCGAAGATGCGGCCGATGATGTCGGTTGAGGCGCCGGCGCCGAACGGCAGAATCAGCCGTGCCGGTTTGTTGGGGTAAGGTTCGGCTGCTTTAACGGTAGCGGGAGCGGCCGCCAGGACGGCCAGCAGACCCAGCGCTGCAACGGCCATTGTGCGGGTGATGCGTTGGGTATTACACATAACAATATCCAAAAAAGTGTTATAAAACAAATACTTAAAGTATTTCTTATTGTTGCCCGAAAATCCGGCCTAGAACGTCAGCGCTTGACCGCCTTCGCCATTGCCGACTTGCCCTGGGTGTTTTTGATATCTGTCCACGACTGCCGCTGCACGTTGATCAGCTCGCCCAACTGCGCGTACCCCGAGCCGGACAAACGGCATACCGGATCGAGCAGCCGCGGATCAATGCGGCCATTTTTCCACACGCCGGGGGAGACATGCGTATGCACGATGCGCCCAAGGATGATGTTGGTATTGTGATCGGTGATGATTTGCTTCACTTCGCACTCGATGTGCGCACGCGCTTCCTTGACGCGAAATGGCTTCACTTTAGCCGACGGCACGGCGGTCAGCTGCGCCCAGCCGAACTCGCTTTCGTCGGGCGGGAAATCCGTTGCAGTGAAATTCATTTCCTCCAGCACGTGCATGGTGACGATGTTGGCGACGAACTGCGGCACCTCGCGCAGATTGCGCAGGCTGTCCTTCACACCGGTGGAGGCAAAAGCCACGTAAGGCGGGTCATTGCCCATCATGTTGAAATACGAATAAGGGGCAACGTTGCTCACACCTTTGGCGGAAATCGTTGAAATCCAGCCGATCGGGCGCGGCACCACCAGTGCGGTCATCAGATGATAAAGCTCCTGCGCCGGCCAATCGCCGGGGCTGACTTCCAGATCGCTTTCCAGGGTTTGCGGGGGGCTGCTGTGCGATGCTGCCATGATTGCCTTTCCAAAATGTAGTAGATGCGTCGGGCCAAACAGACCAACCAGTCCAATCAGACCATCAAGCCAAGTGTCATCAACTCGGCCTGTTGTGCGGCGGAAGCGGGCGTGCCCGATTTGACAGCCTGCGCCTGCTCCGGCGTGAGTTGTACTAGCCCGTGCAGCGCGTTGGTGACAACGTTGCCACGTGCGGCGTGCCATCGCGCGTAAGGCGCGATTCTTGCGGCATCAGCCGCGGGCCGCGATTGGGCTTCGCCGAACAGGGTGGCGACACCCTGGCCCAGCAACACCGCCAGCTCAGATGAGACGTACGTCGCGGCGTCCAGTTGAAGCCCCGCAGACTGCGCGTAGGCGGCAACGGCCTGCACGGCCTGTGTGAACGGAATGCTATAGGGGCTGGCCGCCACCAGGGTGTCGATCATCACTTTGGCGTGCGGCTGGTTGGCGTTGATCTGGCGACCGTGTACGTCTGAATATACCGCGTGCGCCACTGGCTGCGGTGTCTTGGTAGTTTGTAACTGCGGCTCGACTGTGGCGGGCTTCAATTGCACGCTGACATGCAGATCACGAAAGCTTGCCGGTGACAGCGCGCGCTGCACCGACGCCGCACGGTCGGCGCGAATCAACAGCGTTTGCCGAAACGCGCGGTTGGTCAACAAATCCACATATTGCTCGCAGGCAATGATGTTGCCATCGGAAATCTGCCGCGCAGTGTTGGCCAGATCTGCGCCATGGCGGTCGGGCAGCATGTCCGACAGCGACGATTCGCCCAGATACGACAGGCCATGTTTTGCTGTCGCACCGACGAACTCATGAAAATAACAGGGTCGGTTATTGGCTTCGAGATGCTCGTGATAGATGTAGCTGTCCGAGCAGCGCATCAGGAGATTGGCTTCCTCCGCCATCAGCCGCCCGAACGCTGCCTGGTTGTTGGCGTGTAACTTGCCTGCGTATTGCAGGATGGCACGCGCCTGCGCGAGCTTGGTGGTGTGATCTTTCAGATGGCCGACGTGAAACAGCATCATTTCGCGCACCACTTCACGCATTTTCCAGCCGGGGTACACGTTGTAGCTGATGTAACCCACGCCGTTGGGCGCAAGCTGTTTGCCGTAGAGGTCAAGCATCGCACTTTGTACCTCCGGTGGAATCCAGCTGTACACGCCGTGGGTGATGATGTAATCGTACTGCGCGGTTTCCTTAGCCAGATCGAGAATGTTCGCCTGGCGAAAGGTGATGTTGGTGACGCCAAGTTCGCTCTTGATTTTGTTGGCGTAGTCGATCTGCACTTGTGACAAATCAACGCCTGTAAACTGTGCGCCGGGACACTGCACCGCCATCGGCAGTAGATTGCCGCCGAACGAGCAGCCGAGCTCCAGCACGCGCGCGGTGGCCAGGTTCGTCGCCGGCAGACCAAACAGTTTGGCCATGCCGCTCATGCGCGCGGGATGAGATTGCGCGAATGGAAAGGACTCGTAAGGCACGGCGTCGTAGGTGGTGGTTTCGCTCATGTTGGGACTTTTTGTGGGCCGCGTACGCGGAGGGCGGATTATGAACCATGCGGGGCGGTTGTGCAGCGAGCCGCCGACGTTGAATGCGCGTTGACCGTGCCACGGGCTGCCGATAGACTGCCTTGAATCATTCCGACTATTTTTTTCGAGGGAGCAGAAATATGGCTGCCAAGGTACTAAAAGCGCTCAAGACACCCAGGGGATTCACCACGCTCGACAAAAAAAACCGCAAGCTGACACGCAAGGACGTACACGCCGCCGCGAAGAAATACAAAAACTGGGGCCGCTGGGGAAAAGATGACGAAATCGGCACGCTGAATTTCACCACCGCCGATCACATCGTCGCGGCGGCGAAGCTGGTGAAAAAAGGCAAGGTGATGTCGCTGGCGCTGAAGTACGACAACAACGGCCCGCAGGGCGCGAAAAGCAACTACCCGGCGCTCGGGCGCTTCAATCCGATACACCTGATGACACGCACCGGTACCGATGCGTATTCGGGCATACTCGATCACCGCAAGATTCGCGGCACCGACGACATTATCATCATGCCGCTGCAGTGCGGTACACAGTGGGACGGCCTCGGCCACATCCTCTACGAAAATTTCATGTGGAACGGCTACGACTGCCGCAATGTATCCAGCGCGGGTGCGGCGAAAGCGGGCATTGAAAAGACCGCCGAAAAAATGGTGGGGCGCGGCGTGTTGCTGGATGTCGCGCGTGCGATGGGCAAGAAACATCTGCCCGATGGCTTTGCCATCACCAACGAGATACTCGACTACACCGAGCAAAAGCAGGGTGTGAAAGTCGGGCGCGGTGATTTTCTGCTGGTGCATACCGGGCACGTGCAGCGCTGCCTCGACAGCAAAAGCTGGGACGGCTATTCGGGCGGCGACGCGCCAGGATTCGCCTTTGAAACCGTGTCGTGGCTGCACAAAAAAGAAGTCGCAGGTGTCGCCACCGACACCTGGGGCGCCGAAGTCCGGCCCAACGAAACGCCGGATACCACACAGCCGTGGCACTGGGTGTGCATCCCGGTGATGGGCCTTACCGTCGGCGAGATTTTTAATCTCACCGAATTGGCAAAGGACTGCGCGGCGGATAAACGTTATGAGTTTTTGTTTGTGGCGCCCGCGCTGCCGATCACCGGCGCGGTCGGGTCGCCGGTGAATCCGCTGGCGATCAAATAGCAATGGGAAAACCGGAAGCGCAAGCGTCTCTCCCGCGGCGTGTCTGTTGCAGTACGCTGCTCATTGGCGTGCGTGTTTGCGGACGCAGTGCCTGCGATTCCGGATGGCGTCATTCAGGTTTTGTATCAATCAGGTTTTTAAATTAGTCAATAAATACAAATACTTACATTAATATCGAGGATGCCCATGCGACTTGTTCAACACGTAACCCTGGTTCCCGCAGTGGTCGCGTCGTGCCTGCTCGTGAGCGCACATGTCCATGCGCAAACCGACACCGCTGCCAATTATCCGGCGCGGCCGATCCGTATTGTCGTACCGCAATCGCCGGGCGGCTCGACCGATCTCACCGCGCGGCTGGTGGCGAAGCAGCTGAACGATGCGTTCAAGCAAAGCGCGGTGGTCGATAACCGGCCGGGTGCGGGTTCCACCAGCGGCACCGAAATCGTCTCGCGTGCTGCCGCTGATGGCTACACCATGCTGGTGGTGGCGTCATCGTTCACCATCAACCCGGCGCTGTACAAAAAACTGCCGTACGATCCGATACGCGACTTTTCGCCGATCACGCAGTTGTCGCGCTTTCCCAACATGATTTGCGCGCATCCGTCGCTACCGGCAAAAACGCTCGCCGACATGATCGCGCTGGCCAAGGCGAAACCCGGCACTTTGAATTACGCCTCGGCGGGCACTGGCACCGGCACGCATATGTCGGCTGAGTTGCTTCGGCAAATGACCGGCATCGACATCGTGCAAGTGCCGTTCAAAGGCGGCGGCCCGGCCATGGTCGCGGCCATCGGCGGGCAGACGCAGTTGATCGTCAGCACCGCGGTAGGCTTGCTGCAGCATGTGCGCAGCGGCAAGCTGCGCCCGCTGGCGGTGACTTCGGCTAAACGTTCACCTTCGGCGCCGGAAATTCCCGCGATAGCTGAAACTGTGCCGGGCTACGACCACGAGCCGTGGAACGGGTTGCTCGCGCCCGCCAAAACGCCGCCCGCGATCGTCGCCAAGATCAACGCCGAAGTGGTGCGCATGCTGCAGTCGGCCGAGGTGAAAAAAATCTTTGCTAGCGAAGCAGGTGAGGCCGTGGGTAACACGCCTGCGGAGTTCACCGCGTTGATCAAATCGGAGTCGGCGAAGTGGGCCAAGGTCGTGCAAGTGGGCGGGATCAAGATTGAATAACCCTGCAATGGGTGAAGGAGACAGCATGAAGGGCGATAGAGGGCAGGTGGCCGGATGGATTTTTGCTGGGACGGCATTGGTCATTAGCGGTGGCGCCCTTGCACAACAGCTTGCCGTAAATGTGGCTGGCTACCCCTCGCGTCCGATCCGTGTCATTGTGCCGCAATCGCCGGGGGCATCGACCGACCTTACCGCGCGGCTTATCGCCCGTTCCCTGTCGGATGCGTGGAAGCAGCCGGTGGTGGTGGACAACCGGCCCGGCGCGGGAACCATCATCGGCACCGAACTGGTGGTGCGCGCAGCACCCGATGGCCACACGCTGATGGTGGTGGCGTCGGGCATCACGGTGAACCCGAGCATGCACAAACGTATGCCGTACGACACGGAGCGCGATCTCGCGCCGGTCTCGCAATTGACGCGATTTTCCAACTTGCTGGCGGCGCATCCGAGCTTCGCCGGGACGAACCTGCAGGATGTGTTGGCGATGGCCAAGGCCAGGCCCGGCACCATTAATTTCGCCTCAGCGGGGCTGGCGAGCGGCACGCATATGTCGATGGAGCTGCTCAAGGCCATGACCGGCATTGATCTTGTGCATATCCCATACACCGGCGGCGGGCCAGCGGTGACCGCCACCATTGGCGGGCAGGTGCAACTCAACATCGGCACCACCGTGGGTGTGCTGCCGCATGTACGCAGCGGCAAGTTGCGCGCCATCGCGGTGACGACGGCTGCGCGTTCGCCTGCCGCGCCCGAAGTGCCGACCTTCGCCGAATCCGGTGTGACGGGTTATGACCACGGGCCGTGGAACGGCTTGTTCGCACCGGCGAAAACACCGCCGGCGGTGTTGGCAAAAATTCACGGCGAAGTCGTACGCGCGTTGCAGTCACCCGACGTGCGCAAGGTGTTCGCCAATGAAGGCGTGGAGGTTGTCGCCAGCTCGCCAGAGCTTTTTGCCGGGATGGTGCGCACGGAACTGGCGATGTGGGCGAAGGTGGTGAAGGCAGCGGGCATCAAATTGGAATAAAAAAACGAGAGGCAACGCCTCTCGTTTTTAGTGGCGCAATAACGCGTTATTTGATCGGCGAAAAGCTCGCTGCCGTCATGAATTTGTTTTCCTGCATCGAAAGCGATTCAATCGGGCGGCCATCGGTCTTGGCGCGCGCGGAGGGCGGCCAGGCGCCGGTCTTGTGGGCCTGATCGCGGACTTCGTTGCGTTGGTCGAGCGATTTGTACGGCCACACGTGGATCCACTTGTTCAAGCCGCCCAGTTCGCTGTACCACAGCGCGGTGATGAGGCCGAATTTCAGACGCGCTTCCAGAGCGACTTCCCAGTTTTTCATCATGATCGGCAACTGGCCGGGGTTATGGGTGTACTCGCGCCACTCGAACCATGGGCCGTTGTTGCTGGGCTTCAATTCGGGCGAAAACGAAGTCTGATTCATGATTTCGGATTTCTGGCTCACTAGGAATTCGGCGATGGGTGGCGGCCATGCGCCATCCTTTATCGCTGCGGCGCGGATGGTGGCGCGTTCGGCCATATCCTTGTAACCCCACACGTGCATGAAGGTGTTGAGGGGGCCGACTTCAACTTTCCAGAACGCGGCGAGCTCAGAGTATTTTTTGCGCTGCTCATACTTTTCACCGAAGCGTTTTTCGACTTCGGGCATTGAGCGCGGTTTGACGGTATAGGTTCTGACTTCGTAAATCATGGCGAGTCCTTTTCTTGGGAGTGAACTTAAGAATGAAGAATCAGGGTTGGGTCGAACAAGTCCGACAGGTACTGCGGGTTGCTGCGAGGGAGACTACCGTCCGAGTGTATCAAACCGCATGCAGTCAGTGAGATTTTGACGGTGACAAAAAAGTCAATAAAAACAATTAGTTATGATTTTTGGTTCAATGGCGGCATGGATTACTGCAGCCGCAACCTGATAAACTTTCACCATGCCAAAATTCCTACGACTGCTACTTTGCGTGGGCCTGCTTGCCGGGCCTGTGGCATGGGCGGCGGCGCCATTGCCGATTTTCGACGCGCATATCCATTACAGCCAGGAGGCGTGGGAGCGCATGCCGCCGAAAGAGGCCATCGCGCTGTTGCGTAAGGCGGGGGTGAAGCGCGCGCTGGTGTCGAGCACCAACGACGACGGCAATCAAAAGTTGTACGCGGAAGCACCCGACCTGATTTTGCCGTCGCTGCGCACCTACCGCACGCGTGCCGACATCAGCGCCTGGTTCAAAGATGAAACCGTCGCCACGTACTTGCGCGAGCGCCTGAAAAAATACCGCTATGCCGCCATCGGCGAATTTCATGTCTTCGGCGCGGATGTTGACGCGCCCGTGGCGCGGCAGGTTGTGCAATGGGCTAAGCAGTACAAACTGTTTCTGCACGCGCACTCCGATGCCGATGCGGTGGAGCGCATTTTCAAGCAGGATCCGGATGCGCGCGTGTTGTGGGCGCATTCGGGTTTTGAGCGGCCCGATAAGGTGCGCGAGATGCTGCGCAAATACAAAAACCTGTGGTGCGATCTCGCATTCAGAAACGATCATGCCCCCGGCGGCAAGCTTGATTCTGATTGGCGTGCTGCGTTTATGGAATTTCCGGATCGTTTCATGGTTGGAACCGATACTTATACCGCCGAACGCTGGCACTACGTGGTTGAGCATGCCAACTGGTCGCGCGGCTGGATGACGGAGTTGCCGCTCGAAGTGGCGGAGCGCGTAGCCTACAAAAATGGCGATGCGATTTTTGGCAATGCGATGAAGCCATGAACTGGAGAGTTTTTGCCGGGCTGGTACTGTTGACTGGCGCGGGGCTCGCCTGCGCTTGTGTACCGGACCTGGGCGCAGGCAAGGGTGCCAAGCCGCAAATCATCGATGCGAAACACTACGCAGTCGCCTGGCGCACCCTACCCGACAAAATCGTCATCGGCCAGCACTTCGTGGTGGAGCTTTCAGTATGCGCCAAGGACGGCGCGGCTGCTCCGCACAGCGTGCGCGTCGATGCCCACATGCCCGAACACCGTCATGGCATGAATTACAAAACTGCCGTCACCAGCAGCGGCGCGGGTAAGTATCGCGCTGAAGGCTTGATGTTTCACATGCCCGGCCGATGGGAGTATATTTTCGAGGTGCGCGCGGGCGCCGATGGTGGCGTGGCAAACGTAACTGAGCGCATGACAACCAGTGTGGTGCTGCAATGAAAAAAATGAAAACAATTCTGACGGCGGGCGCGCTCGCCGTCAGCGCCATGAGCGCGGTGTGGTTTGCGGGCGCGACCCAAGCCAACGAACCGGGCGTGATCGAGTTCAACGAAGCGGAAGTGAGCCGCATACTCCGCCACGGCCCGTGGCCGATGAAATGGTCGCCTGATCCCTCGAATCGCGTGTCGGGTAACACGCACGCGGTTGATCTGGGAGAGCGGTTGTTCTTCGACGAAAAACTGTCGGCAAATGACAAGGTGTCTTGCGGCACCTGCCATATTGCTGAGTACAACTGGACGGATGGCGTCAAGCGCAATCAGGGTTTGGCGCTGGTCGACCGTAATACGCCCACGCTGATGAACATGCGCCATCACCGCTGGTTCGCGCTGGATGGCGCGGCAGACAGCCTGTGGTCGCAAAGCATACGGCCGATTCTTGATGCGCGCGAACTCGGGTCGAATGCCGCGCACGTGGCGCAATACCTGCGCAAGGATGCAGACCTGTCGTGCCGCTATGAAAAAACCTTTGGCATCAGTCCGTCGAAGCAGGATGACGAAGCCGTGCTGGTGGGTGTCGGCAAGGTGATGGCTGCGTTTCAGGAAACACTGACGACGGAATTCACGCCATTCGATCAGTTCCGCGATGCGCTGGCGCGTGGCGACAAGGCTGCGGCCGGCTTGTATCCGCGTGACGCCCGTCGCGGCCTGCAGATATTCATCGGCAAGGGCATTTGCAGCACCTGCCACACTGGGCCCATGTTCACCAATGGCGAGTTTCACGATATCGGTGTGTCGCATTTCATCGAGGGAGGCAGCAAAAAGGTGGATGGCGGCCGCCACGATGGCATTAAGCTGCTTTTGGGCAGCAAATTCAATCTGCTGGGGCCGTATAACGACGACGCCACGCGCGCAACCGCTACCAAGACCACGCATTTGAAACCGGAGCGTCGCAACTTTGGCGAGTTCAAGGTGCCGTCGCTGCGTAACGTGGGTTACACCGGGCCCTATATGCACAGCGGTGAAATGATGACACTGGAGCAGGTGGTTCGCCACTACTCGGAGCTGAACATAGAACGGCTGCACACCGACGGCGAAAGCCTGCTGCGGCCGCTGAAACTCACGCAGCGTGAGTCGGCAGATCTGGTGGCGTTTTTGCAAACGCTGAATATGGATCGCGCGCCGCCCTGGCGTGGCAAGGAATATGCGATGCCGCCGTGTACGGTGGGCAGTAAGGCAGTGGTCGAAGACAACTACGCGGCGCCGTAAGGCGTAGCCGTTGCGTTCCGTGCGCCTGGCTGCATGGAAAAGCTGATCACCCACGCCGTCATTCTGGCGAAGGCCAGAATCCAGTACGATGACTTCGATCCGCAGGATGCAAAATTCAGATGCTTCGCATAAGGTGACGCGCTGGATTTCGGCTTTCGCCAGAATGACGGAAATAGAGTATTGACGTGTTGCGCCTATTTTTGTAACTATTTGTTTTAAAGGAAAAATAATGCCCCAATCCACTGCCGCCGCCAAACACGCCCCCGCCGTCAAACAAAAAAAGCAAATGCGTGTCGACATCCTGCGCGAACGTCTGCCGCGTATCCCGCCGGAAAAACTCAACGCTGCGCAGAAAAAAGCCGCCGCCGATATCACCGCTGGTCCGCGCAAAGACGTACGCGGCCCGTTCGTGCCGATGATGCGCAGCCCTGGCCTCACCGGCCCGACACAGGCGCTGGGCGCTTACATCCGCTGGGGCGTCAAGGTGCCGTTCCGGCTGGCGGAAATGGCTGGGCTGATGGCCGCGCGCGATTGGTCGTGCCAGTTCGAGTGGGCGGTGCACGTGCCACACGCGTTAAAAGGCGGATTGCATCCGGACACCATTGCAGCACTCGCCGAATGCCGCCGGCCTGAGAAAATGAAAAAAGACGAAGCCATTGTCTATGATTTCGTCAACGAACTTTTGAAGAATCGCGGCGTGTCCGACCCCACCTACGCGCGCGCCGTCAAACACTTCGGCGAAGAAAGCGTCGTCGATCTCATCGGCGTGGTGGGCTACTACGCCATGATCGCCATGCTGATGAATGTGGCGCGTACCTCGCCACCGAGCGGCATGCCGACGCTGGCGGCGTTGCCGCTGTACTCGCGGCCCTTGGTGTAGGCGCGATCCTGTTCTGTTGGGCCGGGCGATTTCCGTGCCCTAAGTTTGGTTTTACTTCCTGTTTACATTAGCGAGATTTTTCCATGCCAAAAACCACCGGAGCACGCTATTTCGCCGAAGTCATGAAGGGTTACGGCATCACACATGCTTTTTTTGTGCCGACGATTTTGATGGAGGTGCTGGCCGAGATGGATGAACTCGGCATTCAGAAAATTCTCACGCATGGTGAAAAAGCTGCGGCTTACATGGCCGATGGTTACGCGCGCGCGGCCAACCGGCCGAGCTTGTGCATGGGGCAGCAGATCGGTGCGTCCAACATCGTGGCGGGCCTGCGTGATGCCTATCTGGCGGGGGCGCCGGTGATCGCGATTACCGGCGGGCCGGGCACGCCCAGCCGTTATCGCTACGCTTATCAGGAGGTCGAGGATTTCGCGCAGTTTGATTCGATGACAAAACTCAATCTGCAACTCGACGATGTGTCGCGTCTACCCGATTTGATGCGGCAACTGTTTCGCGCCGCTACCACCGGTGCGCCAAAGCCGGTGCATCTGCGGCTGCGCGGTTCGCACGGGCAGGGCATCGAGTGCGAGGCGGATTTGCCGGCGCCGATTATCGAGAAAAATTACACGGTAGTACCCGCGTACCGGCCCGAGCCGGAAATCGAGCGTGTGAAAGCCGCGCTGGCGGTGCTCGCCCAAGCGCAGAGGCCAATTATCGTGGCCGGTGGCGGCGTTACCGCGTCAGGCGCACAGGCCGAGCTGGTGGCGTTTGCCGAGAAACTGCAAATCCCCGTGGCGACGTCGCTCAATGCCAAAGGTGCGATACTCGATACCAATCCGCTGGCGGTGGGCGTGCCGGGCGTGTATTCACGCGAGTGCGCGAACCGTGCGATATCCGAGGCTGACCTGGTGCTGTTCATCGGCAGCCATGCGGGTGCGCAGGTGACCGCCAACTGGAAAATTCCCGCGCCGGGCGTGACGGTGATTCAGATCGATATCGACGCGCAGGAGCTGGGTCGGAATTATCCGAACGCGGCATCTGTGCTGGGTGATGCGAAAGCGACGCTAAGGCACATGATCGCGCTGGCGGGTTCACCTGCTGCGGGTGCGCAGGCGTGGGTGAAACGCGTGCAGCAAATCGTCGCCGACTGGCGCGCGAGCGTGGTGGCACACTACAACTCGGATGCCACGCCGCTGCGCCCCGAGCGCATTTGCAAGGAGATAACCGAAGCGCTGCCCGCCAACGGCGTGGTGGTATCCGACACCGGCCATGCGGGCATGTGGACGGGGCAGTTGATCGAGATGCGTCATGCCACACAACGTTATATCCGTTGCGCCGGTTCGCTCGGTTGGGGCCTGCCCGGCGCGCTGGGCGTGAAGTGTGCGCTGCCAGACCAGCCGGTGATTCTGTTCAGTGGTGATGGCGGGTTTTATTATCACATTGGCGAACTCGAAACCGCCGCGCGCCACGGCATCAACTTGGTGATGGTGGTCAACAACAACAGCTCGCTCAATCAGGAAATCCCGCTGGTGGGCAACGCTTATCGCGGCAAGCGCGGCGACAAATACAAACCAGATGAAATGTGGCGCTTTTCCAAGACCGCGAATCTTGCGACCATCGCGAAGGCCATGGGTTGCGAAGCGTTCCGGGTGGAGACGCCGGCGCAGTTGCGCGACTTGCTGCCCAAGGCGCTGGCCATGAACAAGCCGGTGCTGCTGGATGTGATCAGCGACGACACGGCGCTGGCGCCGACAGCGTGGACGCCGGGAGGCGCAGGTGGACACTGAAGCCCGCTGGAGCCTGACGTTCGCGCGCAGATGGGCGTGAGCAGCATCACAGGTCGGTTGGCGCAGCACGCGATAGAAACGCCGTTCGCGGCGATACCCACCGCCAATCTCGACACTGCTCGTTTGTTGATGCTGGATACGCTCGCGTCAGCGTGGGCGGGTGCGGACGCGCCGGGGTGCCGTGAGACCTTCGATATGCTGGCGGAAGAAGGTGGACGTGCCGATGCCGCGGTGTGGGGATACGGTGTTTCTGCTGGCGCTGGTGGCTCTGGCGGGCGCCTGCCCGCAGCGTCGGCGGCATTCCTTAACAGTACAACAGCCGCTGCCATCGAATACGACTCAATTGGTTTGGGTGTGGCGGTACATGCCTATGTGGCCGTGCTGCCGGCAGTGCTGGCGATGGCCGAGCGTCAGCATGCTTCGGGCCGGGAGTTTCTGGCTGCGCTGGTGCTGGGTTGCGACATTACGCATCGCTTTGGCGCGGCTGCGGCTTACCCGAATCGCGGTTTTCATTACACGGCAGCAATGGCCGGGTTTGGCGTGGCTGCGGCCTGCGCGCGTTTGCTGAAGCTCGATGTCGGGCAGACGCAACACGCACTGGGGCTGGCGTTTTTGCAGGCATCGGGCACACAGCAAGCCAACATACAACCCTCGCTGGCCAAGCGCATGCTGGCGGCGTTTGCCGCACGCTCCGGCGTGCAGTCTGCGCTGCTCGCGCAACGCGGCATCACCGCGCCGCCGGATGTGATTGAAGGCAGATTCGGCTTCTATGCCCTGTATCAGCCGGGCGATCCATCGGTGCTGCTGCACGAACTCGGCACGCGCTTTGACAATGATCAGGCTACCATCAAGCTGTATCCGAGTTGCGGTTGCAATCACACGGCGATTGATGCCACGCTGCAACTGGTCAATCAATACGATCTCAAGCCCGATGACGTGTTATCGGTGGAAGCCACCATCACACCGTATATCGAGCGCATTGTCGGCGGGGATTACGACCCCAGCGGCGATGCGCAGGTGGCCGCGCAATTCAATCTGCGTTACTCGATCGCCTGCGCGCTGGTGCGCCGCCGGCTGGGCCTTGCCGAAATTCAGCCGGATGCGGCGCGCGATCCCGCCATTGCCGTGCACATGAGCAAAATTGTAGTGAAAGTGGATGCCACGCAAACCGGCACACGCGGGCCGGTAGAGTTGCGTATGCAGACACGCAACCATGGCGAGGTGTCCTGCCGCATCAAGGATGTCGCGGGCAGTGAGGGCCGCCCAATTTCACCGCAAGCTGCCGAGGACAAATTTCGCGACTGTTTTCTGCAGAGCCGCTGGCCGTTGAATGAGCTGAAGTATGAACAACTGCGCGAACGCGTGGCGTTGCTGCACGAAATGGATGATATGTATCTGTTTTTAAAGGATATTTTTTAGGGCGTATTTTTGCGCGATGACCAGCCGGTGCCTTATTACACGGGTTTGCGAAACAGCACAATCCGGTTCGAGTTAGTACCCTTGCTGTTGTTCGAAACGCCCCAGATATTCGCGGTTTTGGTGAACCTCTGTGTGTTGATCGCCACCGCCATACAGGCGAATCCCGCTGCGATGCCGATGGGGGCGACGACCTCGTCGAGTTTGATTTTGCCGCCGCGCACTTCGCCGACTTCAAATGCCACCCAGCCATTGGGTGCGGTCACACGATACAGCTCGCGGAATACGTCGAGCATCGCGGTGGACCAATGCGATACGGTGCGGCTCATGGTGATGCGCGCAGCGATATCGGCGGCATCGAGTTCGTTAAACCAGCAGCGCAGCCAGTTGTCCTTGGCGTATTGCACCACGTCCAGAAACGGCGGCGAGGTCACGGTGAGTTTGACCGCTGCGGTGGGAATGCCGAGCGTGCTGGCGGCGCTGTCGTTCATGAAGGTGGCACTGTCGGCGGCGGCTTTCAGTTTTTCGCGCTGTTGCGGGGTGAGTTTGCTTTGCAGTTGCAGGGATTTTTTCAGGATCAGCTCGCGTACGTCGCGATATCCGGGCTTTTGCTTCAGCCGCTCGTTGATTTTTATCTGGTTTTCGGGCGAGGCCGCCTGATTCGGTGGCAGGGTGTAGACGGAGAAGAATCCCGGAGAATGTCCGGTCAGCCGGTTGGTGGCCACCATGCGTATCCAGCGGTCTGTGGCGTCTTCGGTGTAGTCCGCGCGCCGCAGGGTAAGGTAACGGCGCAGTGCCAGCAGTTCGCGTTCGGTATCGCGGTGGTAGAACATCGACAGATCGATATCGCGTTGTTGCTTTACCTTGAAGCGCAACGTGTCAAGCCGCGTTTCGATTTGCAAAATCGAGGGCAATTCCAGTCGCGGCTGCGTGAGCATCGCCGACAACGGATTGACGTCGTTGGCGATGACACAGCGACCGTGCAGCGCGGCCTCAACAGCCGTGGTGCCGCGCCCGCTGAATGGGTCGTAAACCATGTCGCCGGGTTCGGTAAGCCGCTCGATGAAATACGCGGGCAGTTGCGGCTTGTAACACGCGCGGTAGGAAATCTCGTGGATGCTGCTGGCCTGCCGCTGTAATGCCGTCCACAACTCGCCCTGATAGACGGGAATGTCCTTAGTGGCGACCTCGCGCGCGCGCGCGCGCCTAGTCAGTATGGATGTGCCGGTAACCCGCAGACTACCGGTTGCCTGTGCCGATTCAAAGCCGAGCATCGTGTACCTCCCCGTACCGAAGTTCGGGGGATAGTACGCCGCTGTACTGAAAAGTACTAGTACCTCAATGGCTTAGGCGGTACACCTAAAGTTCGGTACCAGGTACTGTGCAAACATACAACGTGGGCTGACTACGCTCGTGCCTTCGCGTCTTCAAGAACCATTTGGGCACCTTTTTCCGCAATCATGATAGTCGCCGCGTTGGTATTGCCCGATACCAGCGACGGCATCACGGATGCATCGATCACGCGCAGGCCCGCAAAGCCGCGCACGCGCAAACGCGCGTCGACGACCGCTGTGTCATCTTGCCCCATGCGGCAGGTGCTGACCGGGTGGTAGACCGTTGATCCGCGTTGACGCGCATACTCGAGCAGTTCGTCATCACTGGCACAAGCTGGCCCAGGCTCAAATTCCTCAGCGATGTGCTGTTTGATGGCAGGTGCCTGCAGGATGCGCCGCACGGCGCGCAGGCCGTGAATCATCGTGTCACAGTCTTTCTCGGAGGCCAGGTAGTTCGGGTTGATCGCCGGTGCCTGCTGTGGATCGGCAGACTGGATACGCACGTTGCCTTTGCTCTCTGGACGTAGCAGGCAGCACACCGCAGTGACGCCGGAAAACTGATGCAAGGTCTCGCCGATGTTCTGCACTGAGTAGAGGCCGAGGGACGCCTGAATGTCGGGTGTGGCGGCGGTGGGGTGCGCGCGCAGAAAGCAGCCGGCCGAAATCGCGGGGATGGCGAAATAACCGCGGCGCTGGAAGGTGTAGCGCAGCGCCGCCGCGGCGCCACGATGCCATTGACGCACCGCATCGTTGAGCGACAGCGGCTCTTTCGCGCGCAGGATGATGCGGGTGAAGTAGTGATCGCTGAGTTCCGCGCCGACGCCGGGCAAGTCCGCGATCACGGGGATGCCGTGCGCCCTCATGAGATCTGCCGGACCCAGCCCCGAAAGTTGCAAAAGCTGCGGCGAGTTAAATGCCCCGGCCGCTACGATGACCTCGACGTTGGCGTGCGCGACGTGTTTCACGCCGCCAACGGTGTATTCGACGCCTGTCGCATGCCGACCTTCGAACAGAATGCGGGTGGCCAGCGCTTCCGATACCACATGCAGATTGGCGAGGTTGCGCACCGGTGCCAGGTAGGCCGCGGCGGTGGAACTGCGCACGCCGCGCCGCATTGTCGTCTGGTAAAGGCCCGCGCCTTCCTGCGTAGCACCGTTGAAATCCGCGTTACGCGGATAGCCGGACTCCACGGCGGCATCGACCCACGCCTCGGCCAGCGGGTGGCGGTCGCGCAAGTCGGACACACCGAGCGGGCCGCCCGCGCCATGCCATGCGTCGGCGCCGCGCTCGTTGTCTTCCGCTTTGCGAAAGTAGGGCAATACGTCATCAAAGCCCCAGCCGGTGTTGCCCAATTGCCGCCAGTGATCGAAATCCTGCTTCTGGCCACGAATGTAAATGAGGCCGTTGATCGAACTCGAACCGCCGAGCACGCGCCCGCGCGGCGCAACGATGTTGCGGCCCGCGCAATGTGGTTGCGGCTCAGTCTGGTAGCACCAGTTGAAACGCCGGTCGGTGAAGAGCTTGCCGTAACCCAACGGAATGCGCAGCCACGGATGACGGCTGTCTGGCCCGGCCTCGAGCAACAACACACGGTGCTGTCCTGATTCGGTCAGCCGGTTGGCCAGCACACAGCCCGCGCTGCCGGCACCGACGATAATGAAGTCGTAGTTCTTGGCGAGTTGTCGCATGGTGCGCGGTTTCTGCTGTTTCGTTTCTGTAATCACGTGATCGGGTCGCGAAATAGGGTGGGCCCACAGAACGTGCCCGCCTTATGCGGGCGTTGTCATTGTGTCATCCAGCAGTTCAATCCAATGCCGTACTGGCAACTCGGTCGCCGCCTGCAGATGGGATTGGCAGCCGATGTTGGCGGTGACAATCTCGTGGGGCATGCCCGATTCGAGCGCGGCGATTTTGTTCGCGCGCAGCTGTTGGGCGAGTTCCGCCTGCAAAATCGAATACGTACCCGCGGAACCGCAGCACAAATGGGCGTCGGCTATCGGGGTGAGTTCAAAGCCCAGTTCGGTGAGCAGTGCTTCGACTGCGCCCTTTTTCTTCATGCCATGTTGCAAGGTGCAGGGGGCATGAAACGCGATTTTGTTGTTAAGGCGTGAGGCGTGCGGTGCGAGGAGCGACTGCAGTCCGGCAGACTCAGCGGCTATGACATCGCTAATGTCACAGGCCAATTCCGACACGCGTTGGGCTTTGTCCGCATAAGCCGAATCGTGCTGCAAAGCGTGCTCGTAGTCTTTAACCATCACGCCGCAGCCGCTGGCGGTGATAACGATTTGTTCCGCGCCCGCTTCAAGATGCGGCCACCATGCGTCAATGTTCCTGCGCATGAAATCGAGCGCTTCGCCTTGCGCATTCAGGTGAAACGACAGCGCGCCACAGCAACCGGCGCCGCGCACGTCCGGGGCACGCAGCAGCGTGATGCCCAGGCGGTCGAGCACGCGCGCGGCGGCCGCATTGGTGGCGGGTGACAGGCTGGGTTGAGCGCAGCCTTCGAGCACCAGCATCTTGCGCGGATGATTGTTTTTCGGCCAGGGTTTTGCACTGGCTGCACGCGGCTGCACTTTTTGCTTGAGTGCGGCAGGCAGCAGAGGCCGTGCGAGTTGTCCCAATTTAAGTAGCGATCCAAATACGCCTGCAAACGGCACCACCGAGCGCAGCGCCACGCGCCCGAGCGCATCTGCTGGCGTGCGGCCAACCTGTTTTTCGACTTCAGCACGTCCGATGTCGAGCAGGCGGCTGTAATGCACGCCCGACGGACAAGTGGTTTCGCACGAGCGGCAGGTGAGGCAGCGGTCCAGATGCAGCTGCGTCTTGGCCGTAGCAGGCGCGCCTTCCAGCACTTGCTTGATGAGGTAAATGCGCCCGCGAGGGCCGTCGAGTTCGTCACCGAGCAATTGATAGGTCGGGCACGTCGCTGTGCAAAAGCCGCAGTGCACGCACTTGCGCAGGATGCTTTCGGCCTCTGCGCCTTGCGGCGTGTTCTTGATAACGGCGGCGAGTCGGGTTTCCACGGGGTAGGGTAGCAGTTATAAGTATTTGTTTTTATTGGTATTTTAGATATCGAGGTAAAGGCGGCCAGGATTCAGTATGCCTACCGGATCGAAGGTCTGTTTCAGTTTGCGATGAATCGCGGCGAGCGCGGGCGATAGCGGATGAAACACGCCACCATTTTTGCGTAGGGCATCGCTGTGGTCATCCAAACGAAACAGTGTCGCGTGTCCGCCTGCCTTCTGTGCGGCGTCGCGCACGGCCACAGCACTGGCATCAGTTTGCAGCCAGCGCAGCGCGCCGCTCCACTCCAGGCGCTGCACGCCGGGCAGCACGATTACCGGCGCGGACGATTTCACCGACAGTCGCCACAGCGCACCGCTGCGGGTGAAATACGCATCCGTGTGATCGCGCACACCTTTCCAGAGTGTGCTGGCCAGAGGTGCATCCACCACAGTGCCGCCTAGCTTCTTGCGCGCGGCTTCCACGGCACTGGCGGCACCTGACAGGCGTATGCGCAAATCGCCATGCGTCCAGCACGTTGCGGAAACCGGCAACGGCTGACCGGCCCACTCGTTCATCAGGCGCAGGGCGTCAGCTTCGTTACACTGTTGATGCAGCGTGATCTCAGCAGGCGGCAGCGGCAGGGTTTTCAGCGACACTTCGAGAATCACGCCGAGTGTGCCCATTGCACCTGCCATCAATCGCGACACATCAAAGCCCGCGACGTTCTTCATCACTTGTCCGCCAAAGCGCAAATCAGCGCCGGTGCCGTCGAGAATACGAACGCCCAGCACCAGATCGCGCACCGCGCCCGCGTAGGGGCGGCGCGGGCCTGACAGTCCGGCGGCGATGGTTCCGCCGAGCGTACTGTTCCCCTCTCCCGCCGGGAGAGGGGTTAGGGGTGAGGGAAAGCCTTTAGAAAAATGCGGTGGCTCAAACGCCAGCATCTGTCCCTTGTCCTTCAAGGTTGATTCAATTTCGGCCAGCGGCGTACCAGCGCGCGCGGTAATCACCAGCTCCGTGGGTTCGTAATCGACGATGCCGCGGTAGGAGCTGGTGCACAACAATTCACCGGTGGTTGGATTGCCGTAGAAATCTTTGGTGCCGCCGCCAACTATTCGAAGTGGTGTTTTATTTGTGCTTGCCTCGCGGATGGTTTCCGCAAGCTGATTTGCAACGCCTTCCATCAGTAAGAAACCCGTTGCAAACAAATACCGTCATTCCCGCGCAGGCGGGTATCCCCATCCTTGGTGAAGGTAGGATGGGGGTAGTTTGCCCTCAAGTGACACTGTGTTATGGGTTCCCGCCTGCGCGGGAACGACGGTGTCGGGTGACTGTGTTTTGTGGACACGATAGAGGCTTGGTGGTGGGCTACGGCGCAACTAAAACCGAGGCAACTCGGGAAACTTCTCCTCGCCCGCATGCACATGCATGCGCCCCATCTCCGCGCAGCGGTGCAGCGTGGGCACCGCCTTGCCGGGGTTCAGTTGCCCGCCTGCGTCAAACGCCTGCTTCACTGCGTGAAATATCGCCAGTTCCGGCGCACGAAACTGGTCGCACATGGAATCGATTTTTTCCACGCCTACGCCGTGTTCGCCGGTGATGGTGCCGCCGACGTCGATCGACAGTTTTAGAATCTTTGCGCCAAATTCTTCGGTGCGCGCAAGCTCCCCTGGCTGGTTGGCGTCATACAAAATCAGCGGATGCAAATTACCGTCGCCAGCGTGAAACACGTTCATGCAGCGCAGGCCGTACTCTTTTGACAAGTCGGCGATGGCGGTGAGCACTTGCGGCAGCGCGCGCTTCGGGATGGTGCCGTCCATGCAGTAATAATCCGGCGACAAGCGGCCCGCCGCAGGAAAGGCATTCTTGCGCCCGGCCCAAAACCGGACTCGCTCAGTTTCGTCTTGCGACACGCGCACTTCAGTCGCGCCGCTGGCCTGCATCACGGCTTTCATGCGCTTGATCTCGTCGGCGACTTCCTCCGGAGTGCCGTCGGACTCGCACAGCAAAATCGCTTCCGCATCCAGCGGATAACCGGCATTGACGAAGGGTTCCACTGCGCCAGTGGTGATTTTGTCCATCATTTCAAGCCCAGCAGGGATGATGCCGGCGGCGATGATATTGGCCACGGCCTGCCCGGCCTTTACCAGGTCATCAAAAGCCGCCAGCACGCATTGCGCGCGCTGCGGCTTGGGCAGCAGCTTGACGGTGATTTTGGTGATCACCGCCAGCAGCCCCTCGGAGCCGGTGAGCAGCGCCAGCAGATCGTAACCGGCGGCATCCAACCCATCGCCGCCGATTTCGAGCAATTCGCCCTCAACCGTATACGCGCGCAGCTTCAGAATATTATGCACCGTCAGTCCGTACTTCAGGCAGTGCATGCCGC
>SXGR01504580.1_pt1 | contig 36065 bp, 30 predicted proteins | sample 3174711 | NCBI WGS metagenome assembly SXGR01 (sample SAMN11356860, study PRJNA531348) | freshwater metagenome | isolation source: freshwater sample F1-60 | place: China: Fuxian Lake, Yuxi | collected 2017-12-25 | reverse complement strand
GCAACGCTCTATCCAATTGAGCTACGAGTACTCCGACGCCGCATTCTAGTCCAAGGCAGCCGGTGGGTGGCTAGCCTCCCCGCCGATGGCCGACTCAACCTGCGAAACTCCAAGGCGCGACTCGACCGCCGGCATCGCGGCCATCACCCTGCTCAACTCGCTGGCCACTGGCGTCCTCTGGAATGGGCTTGGCTTCGTGACCGAACGCGACTTTCACTTCACGCAGACCGAGACCTACCTGCTGTACATCGCGACCGGCGCCCTCTACATGGTGGCCGCGCTCTGGTCGGGCTGCGTCGTCCGTGCGGTGAAGCACCGAATGTCCCCACGAGCCGTGATGGCGCTGCTCTTTGCCTTGCAGGCGCTCACGGCCCCGCTCGTCTATCTCGAACAATCGTCGGTTGGTCTCATTGCCATCGCCCTCGTCACAAGCTTCACGGGGGCCCTTCTCTGGCCGATCGTTGAGGCCTATGTGGGCGCGGGACGCTCGGCCGAGGACACGCGGCGAGCGGTCGGCCGTTGGTGCCTGGTCTGGATGGCCTCGGTCGCTGGCGCGCTTCTCTTGATGGCGCCTCTGACCCAGTCCCAGGGATGGTTCACGCCGCGACTCGCGCTCGCAGGGATTGCGCCGTTGAGTGTGCTTTCCGTCGTGGCACTGCACTGGGTGGCGCCTCGGCCCCCGCTCCACCACGACCACCACGAGCCTGTACCCGCCGTGTACGGGCCGCAGCTGGCCTGTGCGCGAGTGATCCTCCCGGCGTCGTACCTCCTTGTCGGCGCACTCTCTCCACTGATGCCTTACCTGCTGACTCGAATGGGAACCCCTCTCTCCGCACAGACGCCACTCACTGCCACATGGCTCGGTGTACGCCTCGGCGTCGTGGCGATCCTCGCCCACGCGGCGTTCTGGCACGGTCGCTGGGGTGCACTCCTTGCGGGCGCCGTGGCGCTCGCGGGCGGATTCGCCATCGTGGTCGCATTCGACTCCATGCCAGCGATGGTGATCGGGCTCTGCCTCTTTGGCGCGGGACACGGAATGATCTACTACGCAGCGCTCTACTACGCGCTTCGCGTCGGGAGCGCGCAGATCGATGCGGGTTCGGTCCACGAAGCGCTCATCGGCCTCGGGTATGTGGTGGGACCCGCTGCCGGGCTCGCCGGGACCCTTCTCGGTGGGGGTGCGTGGACCGTGGTGCTGATCTGGATCGTGCTCGGACTTGTCGCGATCCCGGCGTTGCAACCCTGGCTGAAGGCGCGGCGCCTCGGCACGGTCGCCGGGTGAACAGTCGATCGCCGCTATCCTGCGGGAATGCCGATCGCGATGAGTGAGAGCGCCGTCGTGGAGAAGCGACTTGCCGAACTCGGCAAGGCGCTCGCGGTGCTCCACACGATGCACGAGGAACTGGCGAAGGCCATTGCGCTCGTGCGCTCGACTGTGAGATCGAGGCACCTCATCTTGACATGTGGCAATGGCGGATCGGCTGCGGAGGCCTTGCACTTTGCCGAGGAGCTCACCGGCCGCTACCGAGCGACGAGGCCACCGTTTCGCGCGGTGTGCCTGAACGCCGACCCGACAGCGCTCACATGCATCGCTAACGATTTCGGGTTCGACGAGGTGTTCGCGCGGCAACTCGGGGCGCTCGCGACGCCCGGTGACCTCCTCGTCGTCTTCTCGACTTCAGGCAAGAGTCCAAACATTTTGCGCGCACTCGAATCGGCGCAGGCGAGCGGAGTTCCCTCGCTTGGGCTGCTTGGAGCCGCTTCGTCTCCCGCTGCCGCGCTGTGCACCCACACCATCACGGTGGCAGGTGTCGATGGTGCCGCAGTGCAAGAGGCGCATCAGGCGATCCTCCACATCCTGTGCGAGGCCCTCGAGCCCGAATGAGAAGGACCGGCCGAGCAGAATCGCTGGACGCCGCGAAGAAGCGGATGTCTCCAATCGGACCACAATGACCCGAGCCCGTGCCATCGCATTCGCATACGGCTGCCGTCTGATCATCCCGCTGTGGGTGCTCGCTGGCGCCAGCTTCAAGCTCGCCGAGCGCAACCCGAAACTCCTGCCCGCGCCCGTCCTCGAGCCCGTTCTCGCGCTCGGGAGCGCACTCGGCCTGACTGGCGTCGAGTGGTTGGACAACGCGATGCGGGCGATCATCTTCCTCGAACTCGCGCTTGCCGCGATCATGCTGGCCATGCCGAGGCTTGCTCGCGTGGCGGCGATCGTCACGCTGGTGGTCTTCTGCGCGGTGCTGCTTGGTGTGCTCGTGCCAGCGTTCAGGAGCGGCGGCATTGAGGGAGCCCTCAAGGGATCCTGTGGCTGCTTCGGCCAGTCGGGACCGAATCCACTGCTGATGCTCGCGATCGACTTGACGCTGCTTGTGGCGGCGATTCTTGCGAAGCGGTCCGCGATCGCTGCGCCCGTCACGGCATCGACGGGGCTTCCTCGGTTCGCGATTCTGGTGGTGATCGGCCTCATCCCACTCATCCTCGTGCCCGCTCGTGCGGCCATCGACCTTGAGCCACCACCCGAGCGCGGTCCCACGGCACAGCAAGCGACGAGCCCGTCGATTGCGACACCAGTCGCCGCACCGTGGCCACCGAGGCCTGCGCAGGCAGCCCCCTACTACATCCCCGAGTTTGCCACATGGACTGGCACCCGACTTGACGCCCAGGAGATGGTGCGGCTCATCGACCCGGGCGCGCCTGAGGGCCTCAACAGCGGGACATGGTTCGTCATGTTCTACCGCGAAGACTGCGAACACTGCCACGAACTTCTCGCGGAGCACTTCTCCGGCACACTCGCGACGCCAACGCTCACCATCGCCATTCCCGACACCGATCCCGCCGCATCACTGGAGATGCCATGCGGGGAGTGCCAGCAGCGCCGGTTGGTAAAGGGTCCCGAGTATGTCCTGACCACGCCGGTCCTCATGCGCGTCGAGGACGGAGTCATCACGCGGATGGCTGCGGACCATGAGGACCGCGACTCGATCGCTCGCTGCCTCGCTCCCTGAAACGACATGACGAACCTCGCCTCGCGCCTCGTGCTTCCGATCCTCCTCCTCGCCACCGCGGGCCACTGGCACCACCACGGTCTCGATGCGCTCCCGCGATGGGTGGGAAGCCTGGGCCGACGCGCGGGGATCGACGAATTCGTCCTGGCGCGGCTCGCCATCGGCGCGATGGCCGCCACCGCTCTCACGCTGCTCATGCTTGGCGCCGCATCACCGGCGCGTCGAAGGTTCGCACTGGTCGTCGCAGGTTTCTACGCCTTCGCTGCCGTGGCCTCCGTCAGTGCGCTCCTCGCGACGCCGCTCGTCGACGCCTCATCGTCGGCGCCGATTGCGCTTCCGATTCTTGGAGCGATCGCGGCGCTCGCGGCCTATGCGATTCTCATGAAGGCCGCGCCCTCGGCGAAGCCTGCCGCGCGAGTGGGCGGTCTTTGGCAGCCCATCACTGTCGTCGTCATCTGGGGCGCGTGCATAGGCGTGGGCGCGCGACTCGATCTCGCACCTCGCTCGGAAGTCACCAGGGGATCGGCCACAGAAACGATCTTCCTTGATCCTGTCGCATGGCAGGGACGGATGATCCCGGACACGGGTCTCTCGCGACTCGCCCCCATGCTCACCGCGCGGACGCTTGAGGGCCGTTCCATTGTCATTCTGTACAGCCCCGAGTGTGGCCACTGTCGCGAGGTCTTCGAGAGGTACCTCGCTCACCCCATCACGGACACTCGCGTGATCGCCATCGAGATTCCGCCGAACCCCGGCAGCGTGCCGCTCTCGGGTGACGCCTTGGGCGAGATGCCCTGCGAAGGCTGCGAGCGCATGAAGTTGCCCGAGGGTCACCAGTACGCGGTCAAGGCTCCGACTGTCCTCGTCGTGCTCGAGGGACGCGTGACATGCGCCACCGAGAGCGATTTTGACGCATGTCTCGCAAGTCTCCCGCCCCTCCCGCCACCGGCCTCCACCGTGGTGACGCCTCAATCACCGTAGCGCCGGAGCCGCGGGAATCGTGACGCCGACACGGACGAGATGGCCCGCCACGCTCACACGCACGGCACCCGAAGTGAACACGCGACGATGAACGGATGTGTCGCACGCGGCCCGTGCCACAAGCCGGACCACCCGCAACGGAATCTCGAGGCCGCGCATTCGCAGGGCGCACCCGAAGAGTGCGCCGGCGCGAATCGGGCCCACCCGGCGGAACGCCCCTCGTTCAATGGATTCCCCAGTCCATCGGTCGCGCCGCGCGATCTCGCGCAGGGCCCACTCGGCGGCGCGAGACGAGTCCGCCGCAGCGGAGGCGTGCCTGGCAATCGCGCCCCATCGACCTCGGAGCGGCGTGATCACGGACTCACGCAAGAGCCCCCGCGCCGTCGACGGCGCAGCATTGGATACATCGCACACATGCCCGACCCCCATGTCATCACAAAACGAAACCAACTCGGCGTGCGTGGTGCGAAGCAGGGGGCGCGCCACGCGCAGGTTCGGCGTGCGCCAGCCCCGTCGAACCCACGGAATGCCACAGAGTCCGGGTGATGCCGTCCCGCGGCCAAGGCGCATCAGAAGCGTCTCGAGCGCATCGTCAGCGTGGTGGCCCATCAGGATCCACTGGGCGCCATGCGTCGTGGCGGCCTCTTCGATGGCCGCGTGCCGTAGCGTGCGCGCGCGCTGTGCGAGCCCTCCCGTGCCGTGAGTGGGCTGAACATGACGGATGATGAAGGGGACTGAGAGCTGCGCACACAGCGCGGCGCACGACTGCGCTTCGCCGTCGGCCGCTTCGCGCAGGTGATGGTGGACATGAATCGCACACAGCGCAGCGAGCGGGCGTTCCCGTTGGGCAATCGCGGCCATGAGCAGGAGGAGTGCCGTTGAATCGGCCCCCCCGCTGAACGCGACGGCGGTTGGCGCACCGTGGGGACGGGCGCATTCCGCCCGCAACGAGGCCGAAACCTCGGCCGCGAGCGGGTGCCGCCGGGCCCTCAGGAGAAGTGCTGGGGATCCGCCTCGAGCCACGCGATCATGCTACGGCTGCTCGTGCCCGGGTCATTGGTCTCGCCGCGGCCACGGCGCGCGGCGTGGCGATTGCGCATCGCACCATGCGCTCGACAGCGAATGGATCATCGGCGGTCGCATCGGCGCCGATTTCTTCGGCGAGCCCAGGGGCGCGGGCAAACACCCCTCCACCGCAGATGATGGGCAGCGACGGATGCGCGCCGATGCTGCGGATCGAGTCGATGAGCATTCGGATTCTGGGTGCATCGGTCGCTGCGGCAGCAAACACCACAAGCGCGTCGGGACGCCGCTGCCCCACCTCGCTCATGATTTCATCGTTGGCGACACCCCCACCGGCAAAGAGCACTTCGTATCCGTTGGCCTCGAGGATGTCGGCGCAGAGTTGGCCGGCGAGATCCTCGCTCTCATTGGGTCCGCACACGCACAAGAGTCGACGGCCGTTGCGCGCCGCCTGCTCGTAGCCCCCCTGCGCTTGGTCCACGAGCATGCGCAAGATCCGTGTCGCATACTGGTAGGCGAGCGCACTCAGTTGGTCCTGCCGCCACATGCGGAAGATCGTTTGCATGGCGGGCCAGTACAAGTCCGTGGCCAGCATCATTGATGTCGCCCCGTGCATCGTGGCTTGCTCGATGAAGGCTCGTGTGGCACCTCGATCGCCACTCACGGAAAGTTGGAGGATCCGCTCGAGTGCCAGTTCTGTGTTCATGACTTTGGTAGGCATGCAGGGTCCATCGGCTGGCGCTTGACGGTGCGTCGCCAGTCACGCGAACCCTCTCAGACGGAGCGTTATCTCACCCCCTCACCGACCCCTTATCGGTCGCCCGCACGGGAATCCCTACGATGCTCCCGTGCCCAGCGCGCCGTCGCCACCAAAGGAACCTGCGTGGAACGCGCAACGACTGGCTCAGGATCCGCATGTCGACGGAGAGAAGTCCGGGAGAGTGCGCGAGATGTTCTCCGCGATCGCTCACGCCTACGACATCAATAACCGGATCCACTCCTTCGGCCTCGACCAGTCCTGGCGTCGTCGTGCCGTCAACCAGTCCAACCCTGTCGTTGGTGCCGATGTCCTCGATGTGGCCTGCGGCACCGGAGACCTCGCCGCCCACTTTGCCCGTCAGGGCGCGCGGAGCGTCGTTGGCCTCGACTACACGGCCGCCATGCTCGAGGTCGCTCGCACGAAAGCGCTCCGCGAGGGCGGCGCCGTGGCAGCGATCCGATTCGTTGAGGGCGACGCGCAGGCGCTCTCGTTCTCCGATGCTTCATTCGACATCGTTTCCATCGCCTTCGGAATTCGGAATGTCGCAGACCCGGATCTCGCCTTGCGACAATTCCGCCGGGTACTGCGCCCGGGGGGCCGATTGGCCATCCTGGAGTTCGCCGAACCGGGTTCTCGCTTCGTGCGCGCGATTCACGGCTGCTACACCCGACGCATCATGCCGTGGACGGCCACACTCTTGGCGCGCGACGACTCGGGCGCGTACCACTACTTGCCGCGGTCGGTCGAAACCTTTCTTGATCCCGAAGCGCTGGCCGTGCGCGTTCGCGCGGCAGGCTTCGGGGCGGTGCGGACCTCTCGGATGACGCTGGGAACCTGCGCGATCACGGTCGCAACGGTGGACTCGGCCTGACCGATCGCTATACTCGCACGCGATGATTTTCGACACACTGACGCGGGTGTGGCACTCTTCGGAGCAACTTGGCTACGAGATTTCCGAAGCCGTGCGCGCGCAGGCGAAGCGCCCCGGCGACCTTGACGGCACAATCGGGGCGCATGCGCACGCGGTCGAGTGTGTCGGCGGTGCGCTGGTGCATGGGTTTCGCTCCCATGCGCTCCAGGCGATCGTGCCCCACGAGATCATCGCTGACCTCGTACGGCGCCAGTCCCATCGGTTGGTCGGCATAGCGGGGATCGACCCGATGTCTCCAGAATGGATCGATGACTTCGACAAGGCACAGTCGCTTGGGCTCGCTGGCGTGAGCATTTCCCCTTCGGCACAGGGATTTCATCCGACCCACTCGAATGCCATGCGCCTGTACGACCGCTGCATGCGGAGTGGCATGCCGGTGTTCATCGTACGACCGGGCTGCATGACGCCGTCCATGGTGCTCGAGTACGACCGTCCCGCCCCATGGGACGAAGTCGCGCGCACATTCCCGAAGTTGCCGATCGTTCTCGGCCACTTCGGGTTCCCGTGGATCGATGAGACCATCGCGCTCCTCTCCAAGCATCCGCGGCTCTACACAGAGACCAGCACGATCGCGTCGCAGCCATGGCGCCTCTACAACACGCTGCTCTTGGCGAGCGAAGCGGGTGTCCTCGACAAGGTCTTCTTCGGCAGCGGGTTCCCCTTCGGTTCGCCGTCTCAGGCGGTCGAGGCCATCTACTCGCTCAACTCGTACGCGCTCGGAACGCACCTGCCGTCGATTCCGCGCGCCGCCCTTCGTGGCATCGTCGAGCGCAATCCGGTTGCGACACTCGGCATGAAGGCGATCCTCACGGCGCCCTCGAGCGCGACGCCGGCACCCGCGGCCCAGCCCGACGCGATGCGCCCTGCATCGCCCACGCCGTGGCGCTAAGGACCCGCACTCTGTCCGAGGCCGTTTCCATCGCGGCCACCTTGTTTTCTTCGGTCTTTCTTTGTTGTTGCGGCGTGAGCGCACCGGAGCGACTGGAGGTCACGGGACTGGGCCCGTCACCAAGAACACTCCGCGCCGACCTCGGCACCGGAACCTACTCGCAAGAACTCGCCAACACATCGTTCATTCTGAGCGACATCCCGCTCGAACGCCTGGAACAGGGCGGGGACCTCAATGGCTACCTCCTTCATGTGAACCTGCTCTGGATCCCTAAGGCGGGAAAGACTGCCATTGACCCCGAGTCCACCAATGCGAGCCTCCGACTCCTGATCTTCTCCGGAACCGAGATCGGCATCTACGGCGGCGGCGGCTTCGCCTGGCCGCGCGGGGAGCCAGGCGACACCGAGCTCGGCCTTGATGTTGTTGGCTCGAGCCTCTCGCTCCTGGCGTCGACGAAAGGATTCACCGACCTCCTCAGTCCGGCGCAACTCACCGGGCGGCTGACCTCTCGGTTCGATGAAGTCCATTCTCGCCGCATGAGGCGGACCGCAAGCCAAGTCGTGTCCAATGCGCTCCGCGCTGTCGAGTGGGTGGGGCCAGGCACCGACATGCTCAAGCGCGAGACCGACGATGGTCTGTTCCTTGCGGCGCAGCGACGCCCGCACGATGGGCGATCGCCAGAAGTTTCTCCGTGATCGGCGAGTACGGAGTCGGCATCCGCGCGAGGTCGACCAGTCGCAAGTCGGTGTACTCCCAGTTCGGCGGTGCATCCGGTGGCTGCCGGATCTGCAAGTCGTAGACGATTTCCCAGTTCCCCGTGATGGAGTCGAACGCGATGGCAAGTGCACGCGGGGGACGCGTGACTTCGAGCGCACACTCTTCGAGGAGTTCGCGAACGATGCCCCGAGCGGGATCTTCACCGGGTTCCACAGCCCCCGAGGGAGCAAACTCCCAACACCCCGGGTACCCGAGGCACTCATCGGACCGGCGACCCACGAGGAACTTACCGTTCCAGTGGGCGAGCGCCTTCATGCCGAGGCCGACGAATCCCGTCGCAACGGCACCTCGGCAGACCCCCATTCGGTAGGTGGTGCCGACGACATGGATCGATGCACCGCCGTGTCCATTGCGGTGGACACCCGAGACATGCCAGCACGGACCATCCGTGAGTCTGGAGTTGCGGCTTCGCGCGTCGATCCATGCCCGCTCGAGGAGCTCGTCAGAGCTCGTGGGTTCGAAGGCTCGACCGGCATCCACGATGATCGGAGGGCGTCGGAGCCAGTGGACGAGCGAAGAGGCGGTCAAGCGAAAGCGTGCTCCAAGAGTTCGTGAGTCGCCGTCTCTCCCCCACAAGAGGTTGTGCCCGGATGGGCCCGACGCGGAAGCGCCCTCGCACGACGCCTCTTGCACCGCAGCAAAACCTCATGCAATCCCCCAGTGCTGCCGATGAATGAGTCGCCATGAGCGACCTGCGTCACGACAGCACCGTCGGTTCCATTGAGCACCTCGTCGGCATGATCGTCGCGATCAATCCTGGTGCCGATCGCGAGTGGCTTGCGGGCTTCGACCCCTACGACCTCCACCGCTACTTGCAGCACCTCGAAGCGACCCAGGAACCGCGAGAGACTGCGAAGCCATGGATCAGGCTCGGTGACACTCCGGCCATCGTGACTCGCGACGCGGCCTGAGGCTCCGGGATTCAACCGGATCCTTCGCGCCCCCCGAGGTGGCCCCTGTCCAACAGGCCGGAAAGTTGCTGGCGCAGGAGTTTCAGGCGCAACAGCCCCTTGACCCGAGTCAGCAACTCGACTTTGTTGACGGGCTTTGAGACGAAGTCATCGCAGCCGCACTCGACAGCTCGCTCCATGTCTCCCACTTCGTGCAGCGCGGTCACCATGATGACCACGATCTCTTTCGTCCGAGCGCCACCCTTGACGCGCTTGCACACATCGAACCCGGACATCCGCGGCATCATCACATCGAGGAGAACCAGATCGGGAGTGTCTCTGTCGATGATCGCAATGGCCTCAGCCCCGTCTTGAGCCGTCATGATGCGGCACGCAAGACCTTCAAGGTAGGCCTGAATCAACTCAAGATTCTGCTGGTTGTCGTCAACGACGAGAATGGTCGCGCGGCTCAGGTCGACCTCAGTTGATGCGTCCGATTCCGCTGTTTCCGGAGCGCCAGTACCTGCCATGACCGCAGTATAGGGGTGCGCCACATCATCCGGTCACGGGGTCGCGATCCATGATCGCGCTCGCCACGAGCTCGATCGGGTGGAACGCCCGTCGGCTCACCGTGTCGTGAATCTGATGCCGGCAACTCGTCCCCGATGCGCAGACGATCGCGCGGGCATCACGAGCCAACTTCGGAAGGAGGTCCATCTGAGCGATCGTCACGCTGAGGTCGCTCGTCGATGCGTCGAGTCCGAACGCTCCCGCCATGCCACAGCACCCGGTCGCGAGCACCTCGAGCCGATCGCCAAAGATCCGAGCAAGGAGTCGCGACGATGTCTCGGATCCCCAGAGCGCCTTCTGGTGGCAGTGCGCGTGAAAGACCACTCGTTCCTCTGGATGCGAAAGGGACGGACGCGTTGGATGACGATCCCACTCGCGGTCGATCCAGTCCTCCACGAGGTGCGCCCTCTGGCTGATCGCCCGAAGCCTCTCGGGGGCAATCCCGCTGCGCAATTCGAGCCAGTCATCTTTGAGTGCACTCAAGCACGAGGGCTCAAGGCAGAGCACAGCGACGGCGCTCACACGGGCGACGAGCGCCTCGAGTCCCTGCGCGGTTGCGGCAACCGTTCGCGCCGCATCGGCGAGATGGCCGCATGAAATTGCTCCTCGAGCGCAACAGCCCGACTCGAAGAGCACGACCCGGTATCCAAATGCCTCGAGGACTGTCACTGCGGCGGCGCCGACTGCGGGCTCGGACCACTGCGTGAAGCAGTCCCCGAAGAGGACGACGCAAGGCCGGTCGTGCAGCGACTCAGGTCCCCGACGGCGCAGCGACTCCCGACGGTGATGCTGGAGCCAGCGCCGCAGCGGCGGCCCGATGGCGGGCAGCGATCGCGTCGACGAAAACCCCAGCGTGTGCGCGATGAGTTGGCGCGTAGGACCCCACCGTGAGAGCCATGCGCTCAGCGGCCATGCCGCGGACGCGGTGCGCGAGAGTCCACGCACCGCGCTGCGCAAGCGGACCCGCCAGGGCACTGCACCACGCTCATTGAACCCCTGTGCGGTGAACTCCGCCTTCAACTTCGCGAGATCGACATTGCTCGGGCACTCAGACTTGCACGCCTTGCACGAAAGGCAAAGTGCAAGCGTGCGCGCGGTCTCCTCATCGTGCCACGGGGTCCGCGAGAGTTGCCCGGAGATCGCGAGACGGAGCGCGTTGGCGCGACCGCGTGTGGTGTGCCGTTCGTCGCGGAGCGCCCGGAACGATGGGCACATGGTCCCGCCATCAGTGAGGCGCCGGCAGAGCCCAGCACCGTTGCACCCCGTGATGGCATGGTCGAGTCCCCCCTCGCGCTCGTACGAGTAGTAGGTCGGCGCGGTCGGCGCGTGCACGAATCGTGCGTCATCGGGCCTGACACGCAGCCGAGAGGTGATCGCGTCGGGCCGATCGTTGTCGACGAGATTGCCCGGGTTGAGGAGACCGGAGGGATCGAACACTCGCTTGATGCGCCCGAGTGCCTTCGCAAGGTCGGGACCGAGGACCAGGCTGAGCATGGGCGAGCGCACCCTGCCGTCACCGTGCTCGCCGCTGAGCGCACCCTTGTACTTGACGACGAGATCGGCGACCTCGACGGCGATCGCGCGCATCCTTGCGAGGTCGTGCTCGTCTTCCAGTGCGATGAGCGGGCGGATATGGAGGCATCCCACAGACGCATGTGCGTAGTACGCGGCCGTCGTGCCATGTCGCTCGACGATGGCCCGAAACTCCTCGACGAACGCGCTGAGGTGCGCTGGATCGACCGCCGTGTCCTCGACAAAGGTGACTGGCTTGCGGGCCCCCGGGATGCCGTGCAGAAGCGGTTCGCCCGCCTTTCGGAGCCGCCACGCCCGTTCCATAGAAGCAGGATCCGTGTGCCGCACGAGCATGACCCCCGGCAGAGTGCTCGCGAGCCCATCGAGTTTCGTGGCGAGTTCGGCGGCAGAATCCGCGAAGTACTGCACATAAATCACCGCACCGAGGCTGCCTGCGCTCGGCTGTGGAAGCACATCAACATCGTGGGCGAGCGCGCGATTCCGGCGCGCCATGGTGATCACCATGTCGTCCACGAGCTCAACGGCGCTTGGCCCCGTGGCCAAAATGCGAGTGAGCGGCTCAAGGGCGTCTCGCACCGACGCGAAGGCAGCGATGGCGAGCCCCTTGTGCGTGGGACGATCCACGAGGGCCAGGTCCGCCCCGAGCGTGATCGCGAGCGTCCCCTCAGAGCCACACAGGAGGTGCGCGAGATTCACCCGGTCGAATGTGCCCGGTGTTGAGGCGCGCAATTGGGTGAGCAGGATGTCGAGGTTGTAGCCGTCGACATGCCGAAGGATCTTTGGAAACCGCTCATCGATGAGCGGCGCGAGCGGGAGGACGATCTCGGCCAGTGCTGCGGTGATCTCGCGTACTCGCTCGCTTCGCAGGGCAGCCCCTTCGTCGAATCGCAACCGCTCGCCGCTGGAGAGGAGCGCGTCGATGGCGACCACATGCTCAACCGTGCGCCCGTAGAGCACGGAGTTCGCCCCTGCCGAGTTGTTGCCGATCATCCCACCGAGCGTGGCGTGCGATGCGGTCGCGACATCGGGGCCAAAGGCGAGCCCGTGCTTGGCGAGCGCCCCGTTGAGTTGGTCGAGCACGACGCCGGGCTCGACGCGCACGCGCCGCGCGGCAACATCGATCGAAGCAATGGCGCGGCAGTTGGCGCTGAGGTCGATCACGACCCCGCGGTTGACGGTCTGCCCGGCGAGCGCGGTGCCCGCACCTCGGGGCACCACGGGCGTTCCCGTGAGGAAGCACGCACGGGCCGCTGCCTCGGCATCGTCCACATCGGCGGGAATGACGACGCCGAGGGGTTCGACTTGATAGATGCTCGCGTCGGTGGCGTAGAGCATCCGATCGTGGCGACCCATGCGGACATCCCCGCGGACCGCGCGGGCAAGTGCCTCATGGATGGGCGCCCCCACGCTCACGCGCCGATGGGGTGGAAGTGAGCGCCGTGCAGCGCCCGTAGCCGGTCGAGGTAGGCACGGCCGGGTGCAAGTTCTCGGCGTGACATCATGGATGTGATGGCCGCGGCGAACCGATCAAACCGATACGACTGGGAACGCTCCGATGTGAGCCACGCGAATCGTTCGACGAACGCCGGGGGCCGCGAGTGGGCGATCATGGCGCCGGTCCCGATTGTGGAGCCGGTGGTGAGCGCGACGAGGATGCCGACCTTGGCGTGGTCGCCGATGATCCCGCCGTAGAACTGCCGTCCCGTGCGCTCCATGCTTCCGGACGCGTCGAGACGCGTCGCGACATCGCCGTAGGTGTTGAGCAGGTTTGAGTTGCAGGCACCGGCACCGATGTTGACCCACTCGCCTACGAGTGCGTCGCCCAAGTGGCCGTCGTGCGCCTTGTTCGAGTACGCCTGAAACACGCAAGAACCAACCTCACCGCCGGCCTTGCACCACGGCCCGATCACCGAGCGGGCCTTGATGAGTGCACGATCGATGATGGTGGCATGGTGCAAGAGTGCGCAGGGCCCGCACACGACGGCGCCGGGACGGATGACAACTCCAGGACCAACGAGCACCGCCCCATCGGTCGTGTCGATCACCGCCCCAGGGAGGACTTTCGCTGTGGGATCCATGAGCAGCGGACCATGGCCGAAGCGGTGGAGCCCATGCACGCTTCGATCCGTCATCTCGCCCGAGCGCGCGATGGTCGTGATGTCTGCGGCGATGGAAGTGCCGAGCCGTTCAAGCAGTTGCCACGGCGCCCGCACGACCTGTCCCGACGAGAGCGGGCGCTTGACGACCTTGGACGGCAAGTGATCGAGCGACACCCCTCGCTCGAGCGCTCGCACGGCATCCGCGCGAGAGAGCCGCGCCATCGCAACCGCGCCATCTGCCGAGACCATCACCTCGCCGAAGCTCAGCGACACCGCGTCGTCGAGACAGTCGAGCGCGCCGTTGATGAGAACCACCTCGGCTGCATCGGCGGGCAACGCGCCGACCTTGATCGACGAGTTCGCATGCCGCTCGGTGAGAAGCGCCAAGAGGTAGTCGGGCGGATACAGAGCGTCGACTCTCCCGAGCACGAGATGCGCCCGCTCGACGCACGACAGCACGCCGAGCCGCTGTTCGAAGGTCGCGCGGAGATCGCACAGTGGACCAAACCTTGAGCGGCCATCGTCAAAGAGGGCAACCACCGTGGCCGCGCGGTCCATGTGCGCACTCTACTGCCGCGTGATGCGGGCGGTGCCGCCCTGCGTGCGGGAGCGGCTGAGCACGCTGGGGAACCCCCAAAGCGGAAGGGACTTCGTAAGGAGCCATCCGAGCCCCACCGCAACGATGCCGGTCGACAGCGACTGCAGCACTTGGCGACCGAACTGCCCGAGCGATGACGCGTCGCCCCACGGCGCCGGAGAGTCTGGATACCACGAGCGGACCGTCCACAGCGCGACCCACACGAGGCCGTCGGCCAGGCAAAGGACGCCAGCCATCGCGCCCATGGCGAGCGGGTTGCGACGGATGACGCTTCCGCGGAGCACAACGAGCGCCTGTACGCCGAAGGCCAACCCAAGCGCGTGGGGCCCGAGCAGGAAGTGCGGCGACCTCGGGCCCGTCATCGATGGCTCCGAAAGGTCCATGAGTCCGCCGGCGAGCAGCGCGACCCATGTCGCGGTCAACGGGTCCGTGTTGAGCGCGACGAAGGCCACGAGTCCGATCGTCAGGCGCGGCCAGATCCCGCCAACTTCGAGCGCACCCGTCAAGGACGCATCGGCAACGATCGCCACGAGGACGGCCACGAGAAAGGTCGGCCACTTCATGGCGTCGGCCCCGAAGCCAGCTTGATCACCATCGTCGCGAGCGTCGAGGCATCAATGACCGGGACGACCACCACCTCGCCACGAAGAGGCTGCGCCTCCTTGCGACGAACTTCGACGACGCGGCCCACGCGCATGCCCTGCGCCCCTCGCGGCCAACTCGGATCAGCAACCCGAACTGTGTCGCCGGGCGCTGTACTGAGTCCGAGGTCGATGTCGCCCACAAGCGCTCCGGTGCCATCTGGCACCAGCTGCACCTGAATCGTTCGCGGTGATCGTGCCCGCTCTTCAGCGGCGCCCACGATGATGGCATCGACTCTCGGGGTCCCCTTGGCGGCGATCGAGGTCACGAAGCACGAGAGTTCTCCCACATCGGCGGCGACGCGTCCAACAAGCGCGTCACCTCCAACGATGGCCACATCGCCGGCGCTGACCCCCTGTCGCCGCCCCACATTGACCTTGATCGCAATGCCGCCCTGCGTCGCCGTGCGCGCGAGCACATCGGCCCCGATCATCCGCAGCGCACCGCCGCCACGGTCAGCTCCAGTCGTGGCTTGGTACTGGGCCACTCGTCGTTCGAGTTCCTCGACGCGCAGGCGTTCGGCGTGCCAGAGTCCACGGTAGTGATCCCGATCGGACTCGAGCGCCTGTACGGATGCGCTCACGGCCGCATCCCCCGGGCGAAGCCAGAGTCGAATGGCTGAAGCTGCGTGCGAGAGCGGCGAGAGTGGCACCCAAAGTACCGCCGAGAGATCGGCCGTTACTGGGGCGACCCACGGTGTCGGCAGAAACACCCCGAGCGTGAGGGCGACGAGAACGAGCGCGATGGGTGGGATTTTTCGCACGAGGACGAATGCGCCCCTCGCGGTCAGAACTCCTCGACATCCGATTCGAGGGTGGACTTGTACTGCTCGAGGTTTTCGAGGTAGACAGAGGTGCCGCGTGCCACGCAGGTCAGCGGATCTTCAGCGATCTTGACCACGAGGCCGGTGCGATCGGCGAGCATCTTGTCGATCCCCCGCAGCAGCGCACCGCCACCGGCGACGGTGATCCCGTTGTTCGCGAGGTCGGGGTTGCACAGGTCGGCCGCGAGTTCGGGGTCAGCTTCGCGAAGGGTCTTCACGACCTCGTCGGCCACCTTCTTGAGGGGTTCGGCCAAGGCATCGCGAATCTGGATTGAGTTCACCTCGATCTGCCGCGGGAGCCCCGATTGGACATCTCGACCGCGAACCTTCATCGCCAACTCTTCCTGAAGTGGCCAGGCGCTTCCAATGCGAATCTTGATCTGCTCCGCCGTCTGCTCCCCGACGCGCAGTCCGAGTTTCTCCTCGAGGTACTTGATGATCGACTCATCAAAGTCGTCGCCGGCCACGCGCAGGCTCGAAGCCTTCGCGATGTCGGCCAAGCTAAGAATCGCGATCTCGCTCGTGCCCCCACCGATGTCGACGATCATCGAGGCCGTTGGCTCGTCGAATGGGAGGTTGGCGCCGATGGCGGCGGCCATCGGTTCCTCGAGCAAGAAGACCTTTCGCGCCCCAGCGCGTTCGGCACTATCGAGGACGGCGCGCTTCTCGACGGCCGTAATCCCCGAAGGAATCGAGATCACCACGCGCGGGCCGAAGATCCGGCTTCGGCCCATCACCTTTTGGATGAAGTACTTCAGCATCGCCTCAGTGATTTCGAAATCAGAGATGACGCCGTCCTTCAACGGGCGAATGGCCTGAATCGACCCCGGCGTGCGCCCGAGCATCTCCTTGGCCGCGAAGCCCACAGCGGTGCCATTCATGAGCACCTTGTTGGTGCCCTTGCGGACCGCAACGACGGAAGGTTCGTTGAGGACGATGCCCTCGCCCCGGACGCACACAAGCGTGTTGCAGGTTCCGAGGTCGATCCCCATGTCGACGCTGAACCAGCCCATCAACTTCTGCAAGTCCATCATTGGTTGTTGCCCATGGTTGGCCACCTCCTTGGCCGAGTGCGCGTCGGAGTCCTCAGTGCGAGGATAGTACTGCGAAGGGATTGCCTTCGTCCCCGGTGCCCTCAACGCCACTGAGGTTGTCCATCGCGACGAGCACGCATCCTGCGGCGAGCGCGATGAAGGCGGCGGCCAGAACGGCCGTATAGATGTCGAGGTCCCCACTGAACTTGCGCGACACCTTCTTCGCGGCCACCGGCGGCTTTGCTGCTTTCCCGGAACGGCCTCGCTTGACGGGAGGTGTTGGAGCCTGAGCACCACCCTCGCCAACATCGGCCGTAGAGGGTGCTGCGAGATTCGAGGACTTTTTCTTGCCGATGCCGAACATTGCCATCTGTACTCCCGCGCGAGAGCGCCTTACTGACCCTTGCGCGCGGTGACGCGCTGCCCAGCGCTGACAGGTCCGCGACTCGCTGCGTCCTCAAGTTCAACGATCCCGACCGACGAATTCATGTCGACAGAGGTGATCCGTAGCTTTCCGATGAAGCGTGACCCATCGCCGATGGTGAGCAACCATCCGACCTTCACGCCGTCGCGGCTTCCCGCGTCGATCTCCGCATAGGTCTCAGTGTCTGTCCTTCGTACATCAGTCACCCTCGCAGAGAGGTTTCGGTCAGCCACCGAGGAGGCCGAGCCGGCTGCGGCGGACTCGTCGCTCGGAGCCTGACCAAACTTCGCCGTGTAGTCGCGCACGACCTGATCGGACTTCGTCTTCTCGGCAGCGAGACTGCTGACTTGCTCCTTGAGGTCGGCGAGGGCTTCTTGCGCGACGCGGAGGTCGCTGTCGCTCTTCCCAAGGCGCTGCTCAATGTCGATGCGGACCTTTTCGCAATCGAGCGCGAGCTTGCGATGGGCATCGAGTTCTTCGCTCAGTGTCTTCGTGAGGTCTGTCTTCGCTCGATCGGTCTCCGTCATCACGGCGAGCGTCTGCTCCAACTGAGCAAGTCGCGCCTTGCCTTGCGCGGACTCGCCTTCGATCGTCTTCAGGCGCGTCGCCGCCTGCGCGAGCTCGCTCTGCAGTCGGATCTTTTCGCTGTCGAGATCCTTGATCTGGAGGGCGGTGTCGTTCTCAGACTTCGCGCGGAGTGCGCGCTCCGAATCAAGTTCGGCACGGGCGGCACGCACCGCAGCCTCCTTGTCGGATGCCTGCTGCTTGAGAGCCGACTGATTGCTGCTCTGCACCGCCGCGAGCGGAACGAGGGCCACCGCCAAGAGCGACACCAGGACGACGAAGACTTTCGTGAGAATGTGCACTGTGGACCTGAGAAATGGGACAGCCGAACCTACGCAATCCGCTGGCACTGGATCCAACCCAGTCGGTGCGCTCGAGCGGGGTTTGATACCTCACTCACCCCAGACTGTCAATCATCGGGCGCATCACTCGATCTCAGGAGGATCCAGCCGCGCGAAGGCAGGCGACGGCGGCAGTGAGACGAACCATCGGCACCGGATCGTCCAAGAGGGGCATGAGGACCGCAGTCGCCCGCTCGCCCCTGACCCAACCAAGCGTTGCCGCAGCCTGCGCCCGGATTGCTGGCGACGGATCCTTCGTCGCCGCAGACGCCACCTGAAGAATCGGTTCAAGATTGGGCTCTCCGATTCGTGCGAGCGATGCACCCGCGATCAGGCGCACTTCGATGGGCCGCTCGGTGGGGCCCTTGCTGTTCCAAATCCCGATCAGGTGCGGTCGCGCCGCGCGATCCTGGGCCTCCCCGACCATCTGGCACGCGAGTGCAACGATCTCGCTCTGCTCGCTCGGCGCATACAGCGCGGCGCGGATGGGGTCGTATTGGCGGTAGTCGCCCATCTTCGCCATGGACTCGGCCGCTTGGAGGTCCACGATTCGGAGCCGTTCGGGGTTCGCGTTGTCGAGGCGCCGACCGACGACGCTCTCGACGAGCGCGATCGCGCTTGGATTGCCCAACTCGCCGAGGACAAAAAACGCATTCGACCGAGTCTGCGCATCTTCGCTCATGGCCAACTGGGCAAGCGGCGAGAGGTCGACGATGCGGCCCAAACACACAAGCGCGTAGAGCGCCGCAGCGCGCACTGAGTCGTTGGGGTCATGGACCAGCGGCTCCACCAGCTCCGCGCAGGCGACGAGACGGCGCTTCCCCACGACGACAGCGGCGGCGAAGCGCACGCCCTCGTTGGGGTCGACGAGGAGGCGGCGCGCGACGGCTTCAATGACTTCGGGCGCGCAGTACTCGAGGCCCTCGATCGCGTGGGCCCTGTAGATCGGCTGATCACTCGAGGATGCGGCGACGACGATGCTTTGCGCGCGCGAACTGGGCGCGCCCGCGGACGGCGCCTCTGTCGGGGTTGGCGAGGAGACCGTCGGGTCGACTGCAGGAGCGACTGCAGCGACCGGATCGGAAATCTCTGGCGACTCAAGAACCGGGGCCGCCGGTGGCGCGGAAGCGGCTTCGACCGCCACCGGGGGCGTGATGGGCTTCGAAGGAATCGCGGTGACGGCAGGTCCAGTCGTCGGGGCCGCCGATCGGATCAGACTCGGATCCGGCGCGGTGGTGCGCGAACTCCATGTGCCGTCTGGCACCGGCGCGAAGCCGCGACCGTCGCCCGAGCACGAGGGGATCGTCAGGAGCACCGTGAGCGCGAGTGCTGCGGACGCCACCCCAGCGAGCGCGCGACGAGCGCGGGGCGCGAAGGCGAGCATCAACGCGATCACACACATCGCTGGCGATAGTACCTCTCCCCATTTGCCATACACAGTGGACGCATCGTCGAAGTCGCATTGTGCGAGCAGGCTTCCGGTCTTGCGCGACGGGAGGACTGCGCCCGCGATGGGCGCGCCGCAACTGTCGTATGCGCCGCTGATCCCGGTGTTCGCCGTGCGCACCATCGGCACCCTGAGTTCGATGCAGCGCCACCGCGCCATGAGCTCATGGTGCGCACGACCCGCGTCGCTGTCGCCGAACCATCCATCGTTCGAGAGATTCACGATGAGCCCGGCACGCTTGACGCCATTGTCGGCGTACACCATCCGCCGCACCACACGCGCCACCGTGTCCTCGAAGCAGATCGGTGTCGCGATCTGGCAGGTCTCGCGCGCCGAAGGCGGCCCCCACTCGAGCGCAAGAGGGGCCGCGGCGTGGCCCTCGTCGAGGTCGAATGACATGCCGACCGCGCTCACCGTGAGCAGTTTCGACTCGAGCCACGGCCACGCGGAGATGTAGGGCATTCGTTCGCCGAAGGGCGTCAGGAAGACCTTGTCGTATCGCTGCCGCGATCCCGAGGGATCGACGAGGTAGGCGCTGTTGTAGTGCGCCGTCCACGACCACCGATCACCCGATGGGGCGAGTCCGAGATAGACGGGGCTCCCGACGAGCATCGGCGCCCCCGTGGCCTGCACGATCGCGGCCGGGATCCTCGCGAATCGATCACCTGGCCACCACGCGCCGTCGCGCAGTGTGGCGAGCGTCGGTTCCTCGAGCCCGAATCCCGGGAGAATCGTTTCCGGCCACACAATGAGGTCGACGCGAATGTCTCGATCGGCGAGGTCTCGCCACGCACCAAGTGTCCCCCGCGCGAAATCCGCCACATCACTCTCCTGCCTCTCGCGCGGCCACGGCGCGACATTGCTCACTGGCAGGTTGGTCTGGTAGGCAAGGATCGCCGGCCCCAGAGTTCGATGCACCGCGCGCTCACCGATTCGCCACGATCCGTAACACCACGCGCCGCCGAGAACAGCGACGAGGGCCCCCAGCGAAACCGCGCGGCGCACACTGCCGCACCATCCGGTCAACTCGCACACGGTCGCACAAACGAACACAACGAGCGCCGTCACAACTGGTACGCCTCCGAGATCGGCAAGCTGCGCCCACGGCGTGTCGATCAACGGGTGGCCGATCATGAACCACGGGTACCCGTCCATCACGACCGTGCCCCGCAGCCACTCGACCGCGACGAGGACGACCGGCGCGAGCACACACACGGGAAGCCTTGACCCGATCGCACTCGCGCGGCACCGTCGGAGGAGCCATGCGGCGAAGGGCCAGTAGATGGCCATAAAGGGAGCGAGGACTGCGTACCCGAGCGCGGCCACTTGGGTGAGCCACGCCTCGAGGATGAGCCAACTCACAAGGGCGCTGACGAAGAGCGCGGCGACGGCGTTGAGTCCGAGGCGACTCCCCGACCCCAGCAGAATGATCGCCGCATAAGCGCCCGGCGCAAGCCACCACCAACCCACCGGGGGAAAGGACAACACGAAGCACGCCGCGCTCGCCAACGCGACGATCCACTCGCGGAGCGCCCTCGCCATCGCGCTCTCGTTGGCCACTCAGATCCCCGAGTAATCGATGACGCGGCTGATCTCGCTGCGCAGGTTCGCGCGGTGCACGATGCGATCAACGAAGCCGGCGGCAAAGAGGAATTCACTGGTCTGAAATCCCTCCGGCAAGTCCTGCCGAATGGTCTGCTTGATGACGCGTGGCCCCGCGAAACCGATGAGCGCGTGAGGCTCCGCGAAGATCACATCGCCGAGCATGGCGAAGCTCGCGGTGACGCCGCCCGTCGTTGGATCTGAGAGGACGGAGATGAACAGCCCACCGTCAGCGTCAAGGCGTCCGAGCGCGGCGCTGGTCTTGGCCATCTGCATCAGCGAGAATCCGGACTCTTGCATTCGTGCGCCGCCGGAACAACTGACGATCACCAGCGGCAACCGCTGATCCAGGGCCTGCTCGATCGCGCAGGCGACCTTCTCGCCGACGACCGAACCCATCGAGCCCGCAAGAAAGGTGAAGTCCATCGCCGCCACGACCACGCGTCGGCCCTTGATGAATCCAAAGCCAGACTGGAGGCCATCATTCTCCCCCGTCATCCGCTGGGCCTGGCGAATGCGGTCGGCGTAGGGCTTCAGGTCGACAAACCCGAGCGGATCGTGCGGAACCATGTCAGCGTGAAACGGCTCGAACGAGTCCGGGTCGAGGAGTTGCTCCACCCGCTGCGTCGCGCTGATTCGGCCGTGGTAGTCGCAGCGCGGGCAGACATGGAGGTTTTGCGCCAGCGCCTTGGCGAACAGCGTCTCCGCGCATGATGGGCACTGCGTCCAGAGTCCTTCGGGAACACCGCGCTTGGTGGCAGGGTTCGGCAGTGTTTCCCAGGTCGGTTCAGCCACGGTCGCGCAATCCTAGCTTCGTCGTCGCAGGGCGAAGTGACTGGATTGCCTTCGCGTAGTTGCTGGATGAAAACACGAAGTTCCCGGCGACGAGCGCATCGCCGCCGGCGCCAACGCAGCGGCGCGCCGTGTCGGCGTTGATGCCGCCGTCGAGTTCGATGCGTTGATGGCGCGATACGCGCGCGCGGAGTGCCCGCACCTTGGGGAGCGCGCTCGGGAGAAACGCCTGACCGCCAAATCCTGGATTGACGCTCATTACAAGAAACAGGTCAGCGTGTGCCAGGAGCCCCTCGAGCGAACGCCAAGGGGTCTGCGGACGAATCGCGACGCCGCCGCAGATGCCGTACGCGTGAATTCTCCGGAGCAACGCGCGAGGGGATCCCTTCGCTTCGACATGGAAGGTGATGTTGTCGGCGCCGGCGTGCGCGAACGGATCGATGAACAATCCAGGGTCAGTCACCATGAGGTGGACATCGAGAAATGCCCTCGGCGCGGCGCGGCGCACGGCGGCACACACCGCCGGCCCCATCGAGAGGTTGCCAACAAAATGCCCATCCATGATGTCGATGTGGATGAAATCGGCGCCGCCACGGAGCACACTCTTGACTTGAGCGCCAAGACGCCCAAAGTCTGCCGACAGGATCGATGGACCGACGAGCGGGCCTTTGAGTGCACGGCGGAAGAGCGATTCCGCGCGCGGCTGCGGCTTCACTTGCCGTCGGCGGGAACCGTCGCCGGAGTCGAGTCGCCCTTCGAAGGAACGCTTGAGGTCACGGGCACCTTGGTCCCCCGCTTCTGGGCCAGTTCATAGGACTCAAGCGTCGACTTGAACGCACCCTTGGCTGATGGCGCTGCCACACGCACCGCCTTGCGCTGGTTCTCGACGGCCTTGGTGAAGTCTCCTTTGGCGTACCAGACCGAGGCGAGCGTGGCCATCGGCCATGGGTCTCCGCCTGGGCTGGCCTTCTGCATGGCCTCAGCGCATCGAAGTGCGAGGTCGAGATCGTAAACGGACACTCGGGGGTCGGTCGAAAGGGTGTTCGCAAGGTCGCGAAGCGCACCCGCGTCGGACGCCTCCGTGAACTCCCTCAGAAGCGCATTGGCGAGCGCGTTGGCGCCGGCCGTGTCGCGTTCGTCATTCACCATTACCCGGTACTTCTCCAGCGCCGCATCCGTAAACACGCTCGGGCTGAGCGCAATGACCTCGTCGTATCGCTTGTACGCGTCCTTGAAGTTCCGGGTCTTGACCGCGCGTCGCGCGGCCTCGAGGATCGGCTCCGCCTTGCGCGAAAGCACCGGGTCGTAGCGCCCCTCGAGGGAGAGCTTCACGGCACGCACGAACTCGTCCTTCATCGGATGGCCGATGTAGACGATCTTGTTGTTCTGGCCGATCACGAATGCGCACGGGATGCCGTTCTGACCCGCCGCCTGCATGAACGCCTGCGACATCTTCTTTTCTGGATCGATGGCGACCGTGTAGCTCATCCGACCGCCCTGCTTTCGGATGAACGGCTCCACTTTCTCGCGCGTCTCATCGCTGATCCCGATGACTTCGAGTCCCTTGCCGGCGTTGGCCTGGAAGAGTTCGTTGATGTGGGGGATGGACTGCCGGCACGGGCCACACCAGGTGGCCCAGAACTCGACGACGCGGACCTTCGGCGTCGCGACGAGCTCGCCCTGCACGAACTCGAGACCATCGATGGCTGGTGCGTCAGAGCCGACCTTGAGCTTTGTGTCGTCTTGAGCGGCCGCAGCGGCAGCGAGCACGAGCGAAGCGAAACAGGACAGGGCGCGCATCATCATGGGGGTCTCCTCAACGGAAACTATACCCGCGCCGCCGCAAGGCGCGTCACGAATCGAGAGCGGCGAGGCACTCGAACGACTTGCCCTCAAGGATTTCGAGTGACGCGCCCCCGCCCGTGGAGATGTGACTGAATCGCTCAGCGAAGCCGGCCTTCTCGACGGCGGCTGCCGTGTCGCCACCACCGGCGACACTCGTTGCCCCCGCGGAAGTGGCCTGAGCGATCGCCTGCGCAAGCGTGAATGTCCCCTCGTGAAACGGCTCCATCTCGAACACCCCGACGGGCCCGGGCCAGACGATGGTCCGCGCGGCGCGCACGGCCTTGCAAAACGATGCCCTTGATGCGGGACCAATGTCGAGTCCCATCCAGCCATCGGGAATGGAGCCCGCGCAGACTTGCGTGGGGGTCCCCCCTTCAAGGGCTCGACCGCACAAATGATCCGTCGGAAGTTCGATCCGTGTCCCTTTCGATGTCGCGAGCCTGAGGATCGCCTGCGCTTCGTCAATCATTTCCGCCTGCACGAGGCTCGCGCCGGTGGCCATCCCCTGCGCGCGCAGGAATGTGTAGGCCATCGCCCCGCCGATCAAGATCACATCGACTCGACCGCAGAGATTGCGCAACGCCGCAAGCTTGTCCGACACTTTCGCCCCACCAATGATGGCGACAAACGGCTTCCTGGGCGCATCGATCACCCCCTTCAAGTAGCGGATCTCGCGATCCAACAACAGACCAGCTACGCATCTCTTGCCCATCGCGTGCATGGCCTGGGGCAGCGCCAACATGGAGGCATCAGACCGGTGTGAGGCGCCGAACGCATCGTTGCAGTAGATGTCGGCGTATGAGGCGAGCGCGAGAGCGAGCGCCGGGTCGCCCTTCTTTTCGGCCTTCTCAAAGCGAAGGTTCTCAAGGAGGATCGCGCCGGGCGCACCCAGTGTCGCTGCAGCCCGAGCTGCGTCCGCGTCGGTGCAACGCGACCCCACGAGCGTGAGCGAGCGCAACTTTGGGGAGAGCCGCCGAAGCGCATCCGCCACGCAAGAGAGCGAGTACTCGGCCTCGAACCCCTTGCCCGCTGGGCGGCCGAGGTGGCTCGCCATCACGAGGCTTCCGCCGCGATCGAGCACGGAGTCGATGGTGGGCAGCGTGAGACGGATGCGCCGGTCGTCCGTGATGGCGCCGGTGTCATCCTGCGGCACATTGAAATCGGCGCGGAGGAAGACCCGCTTCCCCTTCACATCAACTTGCTCGATCGTCGTAGGCATTGGAGGGCGAAGGGTACAACTGCAAGTCGAATGCAACGGGCCACGGCAATCCTTGTCCTCGGTACGACCGCGAGCGGGAAGAGCGCGTTGGCGCTCGCGCTGGCCGACTCACTCGCAGGACGCGCCGAAATCGTGAGTGCGGACTCGATGCAGGTGTACAAGGGCATGGACATCGGTACGGCGAAGCCGACCCCCGAAGAACGATCGCGTGTACCCCATCACCTCCTCGACATCGCCGATCCGCACGCGGAGGGATTCTCGGTAGAAGCATGGCGAACCATGGCCTGGGACGCCATCGCGCAGATCCACTCGCGCGGCCACTGTGCGATTGTGGTCGGTGGCACGAACCTCTATGTGCAGGCGCTGCTCATGGGACTCTTCGAGGGTCCACCGGCGAATGAGGAGCTTCGCGCGGCACTCGGCGTCGTCGAAAGCGCGCGGCTGCACGCGCGCCTTGCCAGCGTCGATCCTGTGGCGGCCGCGCGCATCCATCCCAATGACCGAAGGCGATTGACACGCGCGATCGAAGTGGCCGAGTCGACGGGGCGTCCGTTGAGCGAGCACCAGATCCAGTGGAGTGCTGGACCGCCGCGCCTGCATGTGGGCTGGCGTTGCGCCGGACTGCGCCCGGACGCCGCGAGCAACGCGCGCGCCATCAATGCGCGCGTGAAGGGGATGATGGATTGCGGATTCCTCGAAGAAGTCCGGAGGTTGCTTCGCTCTGGTCCACTTGGCCCCCAAGCCGCAGAAGCCGTCGGCTACCGAGAACTCTCCTCGCATCTCACGGGACAGGCCACCCTCGATGGCGCAGTCGAAGTGATCAAGGCGCGTACGCGCAGGCTCGCGCGGCAGCAGCGCACTTGGCTCAAGCGCTTCGCCCAAATCGACGGGTCGACCTGGTTCTCGGGTGATCGTGGAGAATTCTCGCCATCCCAGTTCGCTGGCGAGTTTCTGCGGGGAGAATGAGGATTTGGCCGACGCGTGATCAGCGCGTGAACTCCGACCGGACTTGACAACACTCAGAAACCGCCCATGATGCCCCCCTTCTATGGCTAAGCGAATCGTGCGAAAGCCCTCCGCAGCACCAAAGGGTGCCTATCAGCTCGTCATCGTCGAGAGCCCGGCGAAGGCCAAGACGATCGAGAAGTACCTCGGCAAGGGGTTCGAGGTGCGCGCGAGCATTGGTCACATCCGGGACTTGCCGAGCCGCGCTCCCAAGGGCACGAAGCAACCGGTGCCCGGCGTCGACCTTGAGACCTTCGACCCGACCTATGTTGTCCACGAGGGAAAGGGTGCCACCGTCACCGAGCTCAGGAGATTGGCCAAGGCCGCCGACGATGTGTGGTTCGCCACCGACCTCGATCGCGAAGGAGAGGCCATCGCATGGCACCTCGCGGTCGTGCTTGGGATCGATCCGTCCGCGGCAAAGCGCGTGGTCTTCGATGCGGTCGTGAAGGCCGATGTGCAGGAGGCGTTCACCCGTCCCCGCGCCATCAACATGAACCGTGTCGACGCCCAGCAGGCGCGGCGCATCCTCGATCGTGTCGTGGGCTATCTCGTTTCGCCGGTCTTGTGGAAGAAGGTGGCGGGCGGCCTGAGCGCAGGGCGCGTGCAGACGCCGGCCACGCGACTCATCGTCGACCGAGAACGCGCGATCGCTGCGTTCACGCCGGACGAGTCGTGGGAGTTCCATGCCACGCTGACCATGGACCCGAATCGTGCCACGGAACTTGGCCGTGCATGGGACGCCTTCCTCGCACAGCGCGACGACCGCGACCGCGGACCGCTCGTCCGCGACCGAATGAAGTGGCTCGCTGACCATGCCTCCCTCGAATGCGAGCTCGTGGAGGTCGGCGGCGCGTCGCTCAAGATCGCGGCGGAGGCCAGTTCGAAAGCCGATCTCTCGTCACTGGCGAAGACCGCGGCGACGGCCGCCGGGCTCCTTGAGGTTTCGGTGACGCACGCCGCCGACGATGAGGGGCGCGGTCGTGCACAACGGCGCTCGAAACTCAGTGGTCGGGTCGATCCGAAGGCGCGCTACACGGTCTCGTCCATCGAAACAACGAGGACGAAGTCGCGTCCCTATCCCCCGTTCACCACGAGCACGCTGCAGCAGGCCGCGGCCGGTCGGCTCGGGTTCGCCACAGATCGCACCATGCGCGTCGCGCAACAGTTGTACGAAGGCATTGATGTCCCCGGCGAGGGCCGAGTGGGCCTCATCTCCTACATGCGCACCGACAGCACGCACCTGTCGCGCGAGGCGGTTTTGCTCACACGGGGCTTCATCAAGGACAAGTTCGGTGAACCGTACCTTCCGGCGGCACCACGCATCTACAGCACGAAGAGTCAGGGTGCGCAGGAAGCCCACGAGGCGATTCGGCCGACCGACCCCAGGCGCACGCCCGAGTCGCTCGCGAGCTGTCTCACTGAAGAACAGCAGCGGCTCTACGGCCTCATCTGGCGCGGCTTCGTCGCGTGCCAGATGGTGGACGCCGAGTGGGACTCGACGACGATCCGATTTCTCCGCAGCGATGCGGGGACGGGCGCGGTCCTCAAGGCCAACGGGCGCGTGCTCGCATTCGACGGTTGCTACCGGGCTGCTGGCGTCCCGTCATCCGACGCTGAGCAGACGCTTCCTCTGGTGAAGGAGGGCGCCATCGCCGCACCGATTGCCCTCGAAGGCGAGCAGAAGTTCTCAAGCCCGCCGCCGCGCTTTTCGGAAGCGACGCTTGTCAAGGCGCTGGAGTCCGAGGGCATCGGACGACCCTCGACCTACGCGTCGATCATCAGGGTCATCCAAGAACGAGAGTATGTCGAGCAAGTCGATCGGCGCTTCCATGCCACCGACCTCGGGATGGCCGTCACTGATTTCCTCGTTCAGGGGTTCGCGACCAACTTCGTCGAGATTGATTTCACACGGCGCATCGAAGAGGAACTCGACGAGATCGCGCAAGGCAAAGAGGACTGGCGCGCGATGCTCAAGGGCACGACGAAGATCCTCAAGCCACTCCTGACTGCGGCCATGACATTGCCTCATGCGAAGTCGGTTCTCGAGCCAGCGGCATACGCATGCCCACAATGCGGCGCGCGAACCGAGTACCGCCTCGGCAAGAATGGGCGGTTTCTTTCCTGCTCGGCCTATCCCGAATGCAAGTTCGCGAATCCCGTCGACCGCCGCGGCCAACCGCTGATGCCGGAGCAACTCGATCTGCTCTCGCCCAAGGGTGTCCCGATGATCAAGCGTCATGGTCGCTTCGGTGAGTTCCTCGTCGAGGATCTGCCCTACGCTCCGCCGCCTCGGAAAAAGGCGGCGAAAAGGCAGGCACCCTCACCGGTCGTCGATCGCTTCATTCTGAACATCGACAAGAAGGGCTGCCTCAAGCTCCCGGCCCCCAAGCCAGTCGTTGTCGATCAATCATGCCCGCGCTGCCAGTCGAAACTGAACCTGCGCGAGGGAAAGCGCGGACCATGGCTCGGGTGCAGCGCGTTTCCCAAGTGCAAGGGCCGCGAGAGTTTCGCGAAGCTCGACGAGGCACTTCAGGCCACGCTCAAGTCAGAACTCGCCGAGCACTTGCGCCATCAACCCAAAGTGGTGGTCACCCGGCGCGATGGCACGCCGGTCGAAGACGGCACACCCATTGACGCGCTCGCCATCCCCGGAGGCGTCGTGACGCTGGCGACCCACCCCGATCACTTGCGCGATCGGGCTCGGACTCCGGCGCGGAAGTCGTAGAAGAGTCCGAGACCCGCGAGCACCAACTTTCGTGATCAGCGCACGGTGCCGTACTCGCGAGAACCGCGCGCGAACCCCTGCCTCGGCCGATGCGGAGGCCAACGAATACGCCATGCTCGGCGGAGTCAGTCCGCACGCTTCGATCGACGGCCCGGCAGATAGAACAGCACGAGCATGACGAGGCAGAAGAGCGCTCCCCACATCGGCACACTGAAGAGCGCCGAATAGTCCATCACGCCGTTCGTACTCGAGGCGCTGGCGACACCCGCAGCCACCTTGCTGCCGACGATGATGCCGAAGCCGACGATGACGAGATTGAAGAGACTCTGGGCGCTCGCGCGCACATCGCCCGTCGTTTCCTCGTCGACGATCATGAAGGCCACGAAGATGAAGCAGCCGAAGCAGAAGCCGTGGAGCGCCACGCCGGTGGTCACGACCACGATTTCAGCCACGCCAGTCGCCGCAGCGATCGCGGCATAGTGCGCAAACAGCGCCATGCGCAGCGCATACGCCAAGAGTCCGATGCCAAGCAGTGTCTTCCGTGAACACCGCACGGCGAGGATGGGCATGAACGCGAGCACCGCGATCTCGCAGATCTGGCCGACCGTCATGAGCCCCCCGCCGCCGACGCCAAAGATCGAATTGAAAAAGTTGGAGAGCCCCTCTCCGCCGGCATGGCGCTGAACCGCACCAAGGAAACTCGAGGTGTGCACGAAATAGAACTGGTGAATGCACGACACCGGAACCGCGAGCATGAAGAGTGTGACGAGCGGCGCGAGCCGGATCTCACCGATGGCCTCGGCGACCGCGCTCGCACGTCTCCCCTTGCTCGGCGGCGTCGCAGGGAGTCCGACGAGGCAGAAGATGCCCATGATGATCCCGAGCACTCCGCTGAGCCGGAAGGCATCTGCCATTCCCGCGGCATGTGCAGCCGCGACTTTGGCGTCGGCCGCCTCAGTGGCGAGCCCGTGAAGCACTGCCGCGTCGGGCGTGTGGACCCGAAGGAGCCATTGCCCGATCGCAATGCCAACAAGCACCCATCCAATCGTCCCCCACACTCGGACCCTTCCGAAGTCCCGATCACGGTCCTTGAGGTGGTGGAACGAGAGCGAATTCGTCAACGACAGTGTCGGCGAATAGATGATCGAGTAGCAAAGACTGAACCAAAGAAACCCGGAGTACGAGGTCAGGGTCGCGAGTTGCCAGACAAGGAAGCCACCAACAATGTGGCTGATGCCGAGGTATCGCTCGGTGTTGAAGTAGCGATCGGCGACCTGCCCAGCGATCCAAGGAGCGACGATCGCTCCGAGCGCACCGACGGCGAAGAGGTTGCCAATCTGCGCGGGCTCGAAGTGAAGGTGATCACTCAGGTAGGGCCAGAAGAGCGGGAGCCACGCCCCCCAAATCGCGTATTGCAGCAGCATCATGACTGAGAGGCGACCGCGGAGGAACGAAGTCGTCGTGGTCGCGGCGGTCGCTGATTCGGCGTGAGGCATCTGCGGGTCTCCTTGAATGTGGGGGAGCCTATGTTCGCGACCCGGTTCGTGTCGGACCCGCCCTACAATGCCGTGATGGTTCCTCGTCGACCCACGCGTCAGATCTCGGTCGGTGATGATCGCACGGGCCGGATCCTCATCGGAGGCGATGCGCCCATCTCGGTTCAGACGATGTGCGCGGGCTACACGCACGACATCGACGCGTGCGTCGCTGAGATCAACCGATACCACGCCGCCGGAGCGAACCTTGTGCGAGTCGCCGTGCCCGAGCGCAAAGACACGGAGGCCCTCAAGTCGATCATTCCGCAGGTGCGCGTGCCGATCGTCGCCGATGTGCACTTCCACTATCAGCGCGCCCTCGAAGCCATCGAGGCTGGGGTCCACAAGATCCGCCTCAATCCTGGCAACATCAATGACCGCGATCAGGTGAACGCGGTCATTGACGCCTGCAAGGAGCGTGGGATCCCCATCCGCGTCGGCGTGAACGAGGGATCCATCATCGAACGGCGCGACAAGCAGCGACGCATGGAAGAGTTGGGCAAGTACTTCGCCCAACACCGCTCGGGGCACTTGCTTGCGCTGATGATCGCCAAACTCGAGGAGTACCTCGAGATCTTCGAGGACCGCCGCTTTGATCAGGTCGTTGTGAGCGCGAAGAGCATGGATGCGTCGCTGGTCATCGACATCTACACCGAGATCGCCGCGCGATTCGACTACCCGCTTCACCTCGGGGTCACCCATGCGGGGACCAAGGACAGCGGCGCGATTCGAAGTGTGGTGGCACTGGGCACACTCATCGCCAATGGGATCGGCGACACGGTGCGCATCTCCTACGCGAGCGATCACATCGACGAGGTGAAGGACGCGCTCGAGATGCTCTATTGCCTGGGCAAGCGCGAGCGCAAGGGTGTCGAACTCATCGCTTGCCCGACATGCGGGCGGATTCAGGTCGATCTCTTCACGCTCGTCAAGGAAGTCGAACGCACCCTCATGCCCGCGATCACGCTGCCGATCAAGGTGGCGGTGATGGGTTGCATCGTGAATGGCCCCGGCGAAGCCGAAGGCGCCGATGTGGCTGTGTTCGCCGGTGACCGACGCGGGATCATCTATGTTCAGGGAGTCCGAGTGGCCAATGTGCCCGAAGAGGAAATCCTCTCGAGACTCCTCGCCGAGTGCACGGCCTTTGAGGCCAAGGTGAAGGCTGGCGAAGCGCGCCTGGGAGAGAAGAAAGTCGACATCGTCCCTCCCGATCCCATCGGCGAACTCGGCAGCGGCCACCACAAGATCCGCGCTGGACTCGTCGAGTCAATCACCGTCGGGCAGACCGCCAACAGTGGAGTCTCCACATGAAGCCAAGACTCATCCGTGCCTTCACGATTGTCGAACTCCTCGTCGTTCTCGCGATCATCACCGTTCTGCTCGGCCTCCTCGCGAGTGGCCTCGGGAGGGCGATCATGGGCGGCAAGAAGACGAAGGAGCTCAACCGCCTCAAGCAAGTGATGACGGCGTGGACCCTCTACTCGGGGCAGTACGAGGACAAGTTGCTTCCGGGTTTCATTGATCCGGGCGTACAGACGGCGTGGGGAGTCAACTACCGAAATCGCGCGGGGCAGGTTCTCGACGCACGGCTCGCGCAGGCCTACTCGTGGCGGCTGCTCCCGTTCCTCGACTTCAACTACGAGGCGGTGATGGGCTACCGCGAGGCCGACGAAGAAGATGTCGACGACTCGATCTACGAGGCGCAGGATCCTCCAGTCACACTCCCAGGAACGCTCGCCGGGGTTGACACCCTTGCCGGTGCGGGTGTCGCCGTGGAACCAGGGTTTGGCTACAACGCGTACTACTGCGGCGGGTGGTGGACGACCGTCGGCGGGGTGCCAACGCTCGCGTTCGGCGATTCGAGCTGGACTGATGTCGGCGGCGCCACCGTCCGCGGAAGGCTCGTCGCGAGGACGCTTGGGTCAATCTCGAAGCCGAGCGAGTTCGTCGCGTTTTCGGCCAGCACCTACCTTGATCCGGGCGACTACCACGCCTTCCAAGACCAGCAGCCCGGTGCCGCGTGGGTCACGCCCAACCGACTCGGTCCCACCGCAGTCTGGGGCATCGGCGGTGCCACCATGCAAGATGTCGGCGGCATTGCGTTGGGTGGACCAACTCTGTTCACCGACCCAATGGCGTCCTTGCTCGCACCTGTGGCGCCCGTCAATCCGATGGGGGAGGCTGGCTTCCTCCAAGTGCAAGTGGCGCAGGCCGTCCCCCTCGCCCGCTTCAACGAGGCGGTCTCTGTCGGCATGGCCGATGGCAGCGTGGGTTCAAGCGGGCTCAGTGAACTCAGCGATGTGCGCCGTTGGATTCCCTGCGCGAACACCGGCGACTTTGCCCACGGCCCGTGACCCCCACTCGTCGCCCTCACGCCGGGCCGTCAGTGCGTGATGTCACTTTCGCTGAAGGTGATGCTGGCGATCGTGACATCATCGATGTACTTGGTGTTTCCGGCGAAGGTCTTCAGGTGCGATGAAAGCCGATCGATGTCCTCGGCGCAGGATCGGCTGCCTGTCAGGGCAGTCGCCGCGCGATCCTTGCCAAGCATTTCGCCAGCATCATTGGTCTGCTCAGCCACACCGTCGCTGAAGAGGACGAGTCGATCCCCACGACCCATCGTGATCGGATTGCGATCGAACTCGAAGTCCTCCACGACGCCGATGGGAACCCCACCCGAGACTTGAATCTCCTTCGCGGCTCCGTCTGGCCCGACGACGAAGTAGTAGCCGTGGCCGGCGTCGAAGAGGGAGAGGGTTCGCGAAACATTGTCGAACTCCGCGACGACGAATGTGGCGAATTGCCCCGACACAGCGCGCGCCAGAACGAAGTTCGAGAGTTCCACAAGCGCGCGACCGAGGGGGCGACCGCCCGAAAGGCTGGCATCGAGGTACGCCGTGATGGCCGCCATGAGGAGACCGGGACCGAGTCCCTTGCCGCTCACATCGCCGAGGAACACGACGGTCGACTCCCCCTTTCGAACAGGCTTGACGCCAAAGATGTCTCCCGCGACCACTTGACCCGGAATGCTCGCCATCTTCCACTCGATCACGCCGTCGCGGCCCGCCTCAGATCCCATCATGCGCTCTTGGACGCGCCGCGCTGAGGTGAGTTCATCCATGAGCGCCCGCTGGCGCTGCTCGAGTTCGTGCCGCTGCAGCTGCGCGAGCGCGAACGCGCTCATCCGCGCGAGGGCCTGACTGAACGACGCCACCTTGTCGAAGTGGTCGAGCGAGTCAAACTGGTCGAGGTAGAGAAACGCCTCCGGAGTCGCGTCCATCATCACCGGAACGCACAGTGCCCCGTTGATCCCCGTTCCCACAATCGACACAGCGGCACCGAACGAGTCATCCTCACACAGCCGGACAGACTTCCCTTCGTTCGCGGCGCGCAGCAGCGTCCGGCTGACCGGTCGGCGATTCTGAGCACCTGGGGGGTGAACTCCGATGATCTCGATGCGATTGTTCCCTGAAAAGAAGCGCACCAAGAGCGCGCGCTCGGCGCGGGTCCCCTCCACACACGCACGGGTGAGTTCCTGCGCGAGAGCCCCCTCGCTCGGCGCTCCCTGAATCGCCAGCGATGCCCGAATGAGTCCGTCCAGTTGGCGCTCGGCGTCGGTCCTTGCCGGCTCGGTCTGGACGACCTGCACCGTGCTCGACCCCACACCGGAATCGGAGGTGTGGACGACCGTCTCCGAAATCGACGGTGCGCCGTGCTCGACTCGAATGGTCCACGGGCGCAAGGAGATGCGGTCGGCATGCTTGAGCGGCGTAGGTTGCCGAGGCAAGATCGCCACACCATTGACGAGAGTGCCATGGCGACTTCCGAGATCCGTCACCGTCCAGATGCCGTTCTGGAAGGCGACCGACGCGTGCTGCCGCGAGATCGAGGGATGGTCAAGCCGCACAGACGCCCCCGCCGCGCGCCCAATGATGATGGCCTTGCCCAAGGGATCGAGCACGATGGCCGTCATGGGGCACGCGCCCACGGGGACGAGCGAGAAGTCGGTCGAGCTCGCACTCATCAAATGATTGTCATCGGCGTGTCCGCGCTTGTGGAGCGCAGCGACGAATTTGGATCGCCGCCCTGCTTCTCAACGCCCAGCTTCGCGCTCGCGATGAGCCCTTCCATGATCCCGATCGCCTTGTCGGAATGGCCGCGAAAGTACATGTAGGGGAAGAGTGAGACGAGGGCGACGACGAGCCCGCTGGCCGTCGCAACGAGGGCCTCGGCGATGCCCGCAGACACAAGGCGCGGATCGCTCAGCGTGTCCTTTCCGCCAAGGAGTTCGAAACTTCGGATGATTCCCGACACCGTGCCAAGAATGCCCAACATGGGCGCCGCCGTCACGATGGTCGACTGCACATTGAGAAATCGTTCAAGCCGCGGCCGTTGGCGCTCGACAGCGGCGATGGCGATGGCGTCTGACGGACCGTCGCACGCAAGATCGGCGGCCACGGCAGCGTAGGGACCGTCGTCCTCCTTGGCCAAGAGCACCACCGTTTCCGCATCGTTCATCCTCAGCGCGTTCACGAGGGCACGCAGCCGCACGCGGGTACCGCGCGCGCTCATCCTGTGCCAGAACCAAGCGCGCTCAACAGTGAGCGTGACCGAGAGGATGCTGAGCGCGAGGAGTGGCCACATGACTGGTCCACCCCGCTCCATGAAGAGTTCAAGATTTGAGTACAGCGCGGACATGGACGCGATCATAGTGATGCGATCGTCGGCAATGGGGCTACACTTCGCACGATGCGCGCAGCACTCACGCAGGAGTCGGAGGTCTTCCCTGCGGCGCTCATGACGCCGATTGAGCAGCGGCTCGCGCGGTTCATTGCCGAGGCAGGCTATTCCCAGAATCTCGCGGAAGCGGTTGCCTACTCGTTGCTCGGAGGCGGGAAGCGGCTCCGTCCCCTCCTCGCTCTTCGGTGCTGCGAGGCCGTGGGCGGGGATCCACTTGCGGCCCTCGAGGCGGCGTGTGCGGTCGAGATGGTGCACGCCTTCAGTCTCGTCCACGACGACCTCCCAGCCCTCGACAACGACCGACTGCGGAGGGGAAAGCCCACCGCCCATGTCGCTTTCGGCGACGCGATGGCGATCCTCGCCGGCGACGCCCTTCTGGCGCTCGCTCTGCATGCGGCCTGTTCCGCAGCGACCGAGTCCGGGCGAATCGCGCACGAGGTGACGAACGCCACATCCGCGATGATCACGGGACAGGTGCTCGACACGCTTGGCGGGTTTTCTGCGGACCAGTCTCCCGAGGATCGCCTGCGCCAAGTTCATAGCCACAAGACTGGTGCGCTCATCCGGTGTTCGTGCCGGATCGGGGCCATTTGCGCCGGAGCGCGACCGAGCGCGTTCGCGCTCTGCGACCGCTGGGGCGACTTGATCGGACTCATGTTTCAAGCCGTCGATGATCTCCTCGATGTCACCCAGTCGGAGGCGCAACTCGGGAAAGCCGTCGCCAAGGACGCCTCGGCGGGCAAGCTGACATTTCCAGAGGTTTACGGCGTTGATCGCACGCGACAGGAGATCGCGCGCCTGAGGGCCGACGCGCTCGCGACACTCGAGCCCCTGGGCCAGAACGCTGAGCACCTCCTCACGCTCACGGAATTCCTCGCGGGCCGCACGAGATAGCGGGCTATACTCGATTCGGAAGCGCCATGACCCACTTACTCGGTTCGATCCGTTCTCCATCCGATCTCAAGGCACTTCCTCCGGCGGACCTGGCGCAGGTGTGCGCCGAGATCCGGCATGCGATCTGTGATCAGGTCTCCCGCAGCGGCGGACACCTCGCACCAAATCTTGGTGTTGTCGAACTCACCGTGGCATTGCACTATGTGTTTGATTTCTCGCACGACCGGCTCCTCTTCGATGTCGGTCACCAGTGCTACACCCACAAACTCTTGACCGGCCGACAGCATCTCCTCCCACGCCTCCGCCAGCGCGGCGGCATGGCTGGATTCCCCGAACCACGCGAATCCCCCTATGACTTGTTCTCGGTG
>SXGR01606956.1_pt1 | contig 36084 bp, 38 predicted proteins | sample 3174711 | NCBI WGS metagenome assembly SXGR01 (sample SAMN11356860, study PRJNA531348) | freshwater metagenome | isolation source: freshwater sample F1-60 | place: China: Fuxian Lake, Yuxi | collected 2017-12-25 | reverse complement strand
GTTTATTGTTTTCTGGTTTATTGTTTTCTGAGTGACTCTTTTCAAAATCTTTGGCTAATAAAGCAAGTTCATCAAGGGATATCACCTCATTCTCATCTAAGTCTAGGTGATTAAATTGACGAGCTACTTGCGGTAAACATTTTGTAGTTTCTGCCATATCAAGCGTATTGTCATTATCTTCATCGCAAGCAAAAAAACGAGCCTCAAGACCTTTTAGCATTTCTCTTTGTTTTTCTTCAATAAAAATAATTTCCTTGCCTGAGGACTTTGCATATTCAGAAAGTGCGCGCCTTATTCTTGCTCGCTCTTCTGGAGACAAAGCATTATTCTCTTTTAATTTATTAAGCTCAGTAGCCACTGATGAATTATTCTCAGGCTCTGATTTTTGGGGAATATTTTTTATATTATGATCAATATTCGGCCCTCCAATAGCCTGTATCGAGAGACAGAAGCACGTCGTAAAAAACACTAAAAGAGTTTTTATTGATTTATCCAAAGGGATTATTTTTTATGTCAGGGAACAGTTATATTCAAACTTAAATGTTAATAATTTATTACAAAAAAAAGCATAATTGTTTCTAATTGTAACAATAGTTCATAATTATTTTGATGTAAACTGATAGTTTAAGTTAGACCGACAGTTAAGATAATTTTGACAAAACCTATGGCGACCAATCCAGCCTCAATATTAATAGTAGATGATGACCCAAAGATCAGGGAACTCACTACCCAGTATTTGATTGACCAAGGCTTAAATGCCCATCCTGCAAACGGTGGCAAAGAAATGGATGTATTTATTGCAACCCATCCGGTCAGTCTTATTATTCTCGATCTGATGATGCCTGAAGAAGGTGGACTAGCAATTTGCCAGAGACTAAGGGGCTCAGGAAATATCACTCCCATTATTATTCTTACAGCAAAAGGGGATGAGATTGACCGTATTGTAGGCCTAGAGATGGGAGCAGATGATTATGTATCAAAGCCATTTAATCCGCGCGAACTTTTAGCGCGTATTAATGCAGTCTTAAGACGAAATGAATTAAAACAAACACAAATCCCAGCTCCTGAAAGTCTAGTATTTGGCCCCTTTGTATTTAGCTCAGATACAAGAAGTCTTTCTAAAAATGGGCTTCCTATTAATATTACATCTGGTGAATTCGAATTATTAAAAGTATTTATTGATCATCCTCGCCAACCCCTGTCTCGAGATCAAATTATGCAATTAGCAAAAGGGCGTGAGCTTGATGTTTTTGACAGGAGTATCGATGTTCAAATTTCAAGACTAAGAAAGATTTTAGAAGATGACCCTACAAACCCTAAATTTCTGCAGACAATGTGGGGGTTTGGATATATTTTTGTTCCAGATGGTGATACTGTCCATTGAAATTCATCCCCAATACACTTCTTGCTAGATTTCTTATTCTTATCGCAACAGTTCTTATTATTTCGCAGGTTGTTTCAATTCGTATATTTGATTACTATGAAAGAGGTCCGAGAGCTGAAGCAATAGCTCAAGAAATTGAAACGGTGGTTAATTTCACAAGAGCCTCCCTCATATCGTCAAGAGAGGATAAGAGGCTTGCGCTTTTATCTGAATTATCCACTAAAGGTGATATCAGAATCTATCCAGCTTATTATTTTGAAGATATTGAACCTTTCAACCCAAATACCTTTTTGGAAGTTGTTGCGAATAAAATCAAAAAAAGGCTTGGTGAAAAAACTATTGTGATCACCAATCACTATGGTATTCCCGGACTCTGGGTAAGTTTCTCTATTGATCAAGATGAATTTTGGTTAGTAATGCCTACGCCTGGTGACAGGCCTTTTCCATGGCATTGGATCGGCTGGGGTATTGTCGTAGCAGGCCTTTCAATTATTGCAGCATTCTTGACTGCAACAAGAATTAATCGCCCTCTTAACCTCTTAATTAAAGCTACGGAACAACTTAAAAAAGGCGAATTTCCAGAAAAACTTCCCTTAGATAGTGTCACTGAATTTAAAACTATGAGCCAAACATTTAATGAAATGGCTGAAAGTTTAAGTAAAGTTGATCTAGAAAGAAAGGTTCTTTTAGCTGGGGTATCGCATGATATAAGAACCCCTCTCACGCGCCTTCGCATTGCAATTGAAATGCTTTCCAAAAATGTATCAAATAAACTTCAAGAAAGTATGGAAGAAGACATTTCCGAGATTGATAAGATTCTTAGCCAATTTATAGATTATGTTCGGGGTTTCGACAAAGAAGAAAAAATGACCACAAATCTTAATGACTTTTTTGATCATTTAAAAAATCAACATAAAATACTTAATCGAAATATTATCCTTATATGTAATTTAAAGGTTCCAATCTTTTATGACGTTAAACCAATTTCGTTTAGAAGATTATTTGATAATCTCATTAATAATGCCTTCTCTTATTCTCAGGGTGAAGTTCTAATTACAATTAAAAAAAATAAAGAAAGTATTTCAATTACTGTGCTGGATGAAGGGCCAGGTATTCCTCCAGAACATATCAATCGATTACTTAAGCCATTTGAAAGATTTGATACTCTCGAAATAGATAAAACTCGTAATCCTGGTAATAGAGAGGGATGTGGGCTTGGACTTGCAATCGTTGATAAAATTACTAAAGCTCATAATGGTAAACTGACCATCTCTAATCGTCCTAATAAAGGGCTAGAAGTTAAAATTACACTCCCTCTTGTCAGTGAAGCCTAATTAAACCAATTTAATTTTCTTCGAAGCTTAACAACATTCCCAATAATTATAAGTGATGGTGATTTCAATTTTTCCTGTTTCACTTTCTGTGTGATATTCAAAAGACGCCCAGTTATAACTCTTTGCTCTGAAGTTGTACCCTGCTCTACAACCGCAATCGGTAGACTTTTGGGAGCGCCGTGCTTGATCAACTGTTCGCATATTTGTGAAAGTGCTAAGAGTCCCATATAAATTACAACTGTTTGATTTGGTTTAGCTAAGGAATCCCATTCAAGTGTTAATTTTTCATCTTTCATATGACCAGTAACAAATATGCATGACTGCGCATAATCTCTATGCGTCAAAGGAATACCTGCATAACTTGATATACCGTTTGCCGCAGTAATGCCAGGGACTACTTGAAATGGAATTTTGTGCTCCATGAGCATTTCTATTTCTTCGCCACCTCTACCAAAAATAAAAGGGTCACCGCCTTTTAAACGCAAAACACGATTACCTTTTTTTGCTAACTTTATAAGTAGTTGATTAATTTTTTCTTGCGGTACAGTATGTCGGTCCTCTTCCTTGCCAACATAAATTAGCTCTGCATCACGCCTCACAAGATTTAATACATCCTTGCTAATAAGTTTGTCATAAAGACATATATCCGACCGCTGCATTAAATGAAGTGCTCTAAATGTCAGTAAATCTGGATCGCCAGGTCCCCCACCAACCAAGAAAACTTCTCCTTGTTTTTTTTGTAGTTTATTCCTTTTAACTAATGTCATTAATTGCTTATCACTCAGCTTTTTAGTTTGATTAAGAAATTGTCTCACTAAAGGATGATCAATAAAATTTTCCCAGAAAATTCTTTTTGATTGCGATGATTCATAACGACCCTTAACAGTATCTCTCATAGAACCCATTATAGAAGCGAGCTTGCTAAAGCTGTGTGGAATCAAAGCTTCAATTTTCTCGCGAATAAATTTAGCCAAAACGGGGGCGTTACCTTCGCTTGAAATTGCAATCAATAATGGAGATCGATCTATAATTGATCCCATAGTAAAAGTACAAAGGGAAGGCTCATCAACTACATTTACTGGAATATTAAGTCCCTGAGCAGTTTTAGATACTAACAAGTTAATTTTTTTATTATCAGTCGCTGCAACAATTAACACAGAACGTACTAAATCATTTTTTTCAAAAGTTTTTATTTTGACGTGAATTTTTTTTAATTTTTGATAATCCTGTAATTGCTTACATAATTTAGAAGCAATTACAGTAATTTTTGCATCAGCTCTCAAAAGCATTTCTATCTTTCTTAAAGCAACATCGCCCCCTCCTACAACCAATACTGGCTTATGTATTAAATTAATAAAAATGGGGAAACTTTTCATAAGATCATTTTACATGTTCATTGAAAGATAAATCTTCTCTAAAATCGGATAATTTACCTGTATTATTAATTACTTAAAGACACTATACTTAACATCTCTTAATTTTAAAGTATCACCTATTTCATTAGCTTTATGCTTAAAAAAGTTTTTATCAAAACATTTGGCTGTCAAATGAATGAGTATGACTCATCAAAAATGCAAGATGTATTAAATCAATCCCACGAAAGTTCTAAGACAGAAAATCCAGAAGAAGCTGACCTTATTATCTTAAATACATGTTCTGTAAGAGAAAAGGCTGAAGAAAAAATATATAGTCATCTGGGCGAGTATGAAATGCTTAAAAAAACTAATCCAAACCTACTTATTGCGATTGGAGGGTGTGTTGCTAGTCAGGAGGGTGAGAATATTCTTAAGCGAGCTCCTTTTGTAGATCTTATTTTTGGCCCACAAACCCTTCATCGATTGCCAAATTTAGTCAATAAAAGAAAATTGACTGGCTCGACACAGGTAGATATCTCTTTCCCTGAAATAGAAAAATTTGATCATCTACCAGCCCCATGTTTTTCAGGAGCTTCAGCTTTGGTTTCAATTATTGAGGGGTGCAGTAAATATTGTTCGTTCTGCGTCGTCCCCTACACTCGAGGAGAGGAAATTTCAAGGCCATTCGAAGATATATTGGCTGAGACAATTCATCTGGCCTCTTTAGGTGCCAAGGAGATTACTTTTCTTGGACAAAATGTTAACGCTTATCGCTCTTTCACCAAAAATGGAACCCCTGCAGACTTAGCGTTACTCATAGAATATATTTCTGAGATTGATACAATTGAACGAATAAAATTTACAACAAGTCACCCTAATGAAATGAGTGATAATCTAATTGAATGTTTTGGAAAATTTCCAAAGCTCGCAGCACATCTTCATTTACCTATCCAGTCAGGCTCAGATCGAATATTAGCAGCCATGAAAAGAAATTACACAGTATTAGAATATAAAAATATTATAAAAAAACTCAAAAGAAATTGCCCTCAAATTTGTATTAGCTCTGATTTTATTGTTGGATTTCCTAATGAAACAGATAAAGATTTTGATCTTACAAAAAAAATTATTGAGGAAGTTAAATTTGATTTTAGTTTTAGTTTTTTATATAGCGCAAGACCGGGAACTCCTGCCACATATATTCATGACGAAATTCCCTATGACGTAAAATTAAAAAGATTAAATGAAATTCAATTGATCAATAAGGCCCAAGGTAAAGCAATTAGTCACCTTATGTTAGGATCTAAACAGCGTATTTTAATTGATGGTCAGTCATGGAGAAATCCTACTGAAATGGCTGGAAAAACAGATAATAATAGAGTAGTTGATATTAGGGTTGATAAAACATTTATGAATCAATTTGTAGATGTCAGAATTACAGAGGTAACTTCCAAAAGACTACGCGGAGAAATTATCTAATTATGTGTGTGGAGTTTAATTTACCATCAGATAGTAATAGTCATTTATCTAATTTATGTGGGGCTTTAGACCAAAACCTAAAGCAAATTGAAGCAGCTCTTGAAGTAGATATCAAAAGACGTGGGGCAAATTTTAAAGTTAATGGTCCCTCAAAAAATGTTAAAACTGCTGCTGCACTTATCCAAAAATTTTACAAAAAAGCAAATAATCCTATTGAGCTTGAGGATATTCAACTAGGACTTGTAGAGATAAATAAAGACAAGAAAGAACTTTTAGACACTATACAAAGTAATGAGCTCAAAACAAAAAGAATTGATCTAAGAGGAAGAACGCCTAGGCAGAATACATATTTAAAAAATATACAAGATTTTGATATCACATTTGGTATTGGTCCTGCAGGTACAGGTAAAACTTATCTTGCTGTAGCAAGCGCAGTAGATGCTATTAATCGAGATAAAATTACACGAATCATATTAGTTAGGCCTGCTGTAGAAGCTGGTGAAAGATTAGGATTCCTTCCAGGTGATTTAGCTCAAAAAGTAAACCCTTATTTAAGGCCTCTTTATGATGCGCTCTATGATTTAGGTGGCTATGATAATGTTCATAGGATGATAGATAAAGGTATTATTGAAATTGCGCCCTTGGCATATATGAGAGGCCGAACACTTAATCATAGCTTTATTATTTTAGACGAGGCTCAAAATACAACTCCTGAGCAAATGAAAATGTTTTTAACACGCATAGGCTTTGGTTCAAAAACTGTTATTACAGGTGACATCACTCAAATTGATTTAGCTAAAGGTCAAAAAAGTGGTTTGATTGAAGCTAAGAAAATTTTATCTAAAGTAAAAGGTATAGCATTTACTCACTTCTTATCTGAAGATGTTGTGAGACACCCTCTAGTTCAAAAAATTATTAATGCTTATGAAAATTTTGAAAAAAAAGAAAGTACGTAATTAGCTTCAAATGGAATTAAGACCGATCATCGTAATACAAGATATGGTGAATACAAAACCAATACTAAAAAAAACACAATGTCTTAAGTGGCTTAAACCTGTCATTGATAAAAATGCAGAAATAACGATCCGGATCATTGGTAACAATGAATCTAAAGTATTAAATAACTTATATTGCAAAAAAAAATATCCAACAAATGTACTTGCATTCCTTGTAGACGACAGTTTTCATATTATTGGAGATATCGTCCTTTGCGCTCCAGTCATAGAAAAAGAGGCGATTGAACAATCAAAAAGTCTTGAGGCCCACTATGCTCACCTCATAATTCATGGCGCATTACACTTATATGGATATGACCATAAAGATGAAAAAGATGCTTATATTATGGAAGCCCAAGAAATTAAAATTCTTACAAGTCTTGGCTATAGAAATCCCTATCTTATAGAAGAGAATAAATCGCAATGAGCGAAATAAAAAAAACTAAATTCATCGAACGGCTTACTCACTTTCTTTTCAGGGAGCCTGAGGATCGAGAACAACTTTTTGATTTACTAAAATCCTCGTATGAAAAAAATTTATTAGATGCTGATTCACTTTCAATGATAGAGGGTGTCCTTCAAGTATCTGAAATGCAAGTAAGGGATATTATGATTCCAAGATCGCAGATGGACGTAATTGATATCTTGCATCCGCCAGAAAAATTTATCCCCTTTATGATCCAAACTGCCCACTCCCGTTTCCCTGTGATTGAAGATGATAAAAATGATGTCATTGGCATTCTGCTTGCAAAGGACCTACTAAAATATTACGCAGGTAATGATTTTGAAATCAGAGATATGTTACGTCCTGCAGTATTTATTCCTGAATCCAAAAGACTTAATGTGCTTCTTCAGGAGTTTAGAGGGAGTCGAAACCACATTGCTATCGTCGTAGATGAATATGGGGGTGTTTCGGGTATGGTTACCATCGAAGATGTATTAGAGCAAATCGTGGGCGAGATTGAGGATGAATTTGATTTTGATGAAACTGAAGATAATATTATTCAGGACAAAAATGGTCACTTCAGAGTAAAAGCATCAACAGAAATTGAGGACTTTAATGGCTATTTTAAAGTAAACTTTAGCAGGGAAGAATTTTCAACTATTGGTGGCTTGATTATTCATGCATTTGGCCATCTCCCAAAACGAGATGAAAATATCATTTTTCAAGGATTGAAAATTACAATACTAAAAGCTGATAGTCGAAAGCTCTATTCAGTTCTTATTGAGATTAATTCCCCAGTTAGTAGCATGTAATTTTTTGAACTAATCGAGTTATTTTTTTTCTTAGAGTTTTAGGAGTTTTGTATGAAAAATTTATTGTTAGCTATGCTGTTAATTACATCACCAAAATTGTTTGCTTATGAAACTGATATCAATAAAGATAGCCTCCCTGTAGACGAAAAATCCTTTATCGAAGTTATCAAGCATTTTAATAAAGATGATATTCTCAAAGCACTTGGAGAACCTGCATCTAAGGAAGATATTAAAGTAAAGTCGTCAAGTGAGATCCTGGGATCTGTTTGGCAGTACCACAGAATTAATACTTCAGCAGATGGCAATTATTACCCGACAACAGAATTAGATTTTTTAGATGAGTTTGTTGAGACTGTTGTTTTTATAAACGATAATGGCGAATCGTCAAAAAGTCCTTCTCAAAGCTACAAAATTCAAAAGCCGTAATTCTTTTTTAAGGTTTTATGCTCATAATTCAGTACAATTGTCGTAAACGGCATTTTGTATTTTGTATAAATTTTACCTATCCTTTTATATAATTATTTCTTTTTTGCTTGGAGCCCTCTCGGTTCTGAGCTTTGCTCCCTTTAATTATCAATTTATTTCACTTATTTCCTTAAGCGGTCTTTTTTTCACTTGGCAAAAATTAAATCATGCAAGACAAGGATTTTTCTCGGGACTTTTTTTTGGTTTAGGTTTATTTGGTTGCGGTATCTCGTGGATTTTTATAAGCCTAAATACATACGGGGGAATGCCCTCATGGCTGGCATATTTAAGCACTTTTTTATTATGCCTATTCTTTGCTTTTTTTGTTGGTGTTGTTGGATGGCTGTCTGCACATAGAAAATCTAGCTTTTTTTTAATCCCGTTTATTTGGACAATATTCGAATGGATCAAAGGCTGGTTTTTAACTGGCTTTCCGTGGCTCACAATGGGCTATTCGCAAGTACCTTCAAGCCCACTGACAGGATTCTTACCTATTATTGGTATTTATGGGCTTAGTCTTATACTTACATTTCTTGCTCTAATCCTCAGCCTTGTATTCATTGATAAAAATAAACTTTCACAGCTCATAAAAGTGAGCTTAATAGTAAGTATATTAGTAGTAGGGCAACTTTTAAAATATATTAAATGGATAGAACCTGCAGGCGAACCTATATCTGTGTCCCTTATTCAAGGAAATATTGCTCAGGACATTAAATGGGAAAAAGAAACTATTGCGCAAACATTAAATACCTATCAAACACTTATTCAGAAAACAAAAAGTCAGATTATTCTTCTACCAGAGACTGCTTTACCTCTTCTTTTAGAAGATATTCCTAAAGAATTTAAAGAATCAATTTTAAAACATGCCTCAAAAAAACAAAGTCACATTCTTATGGGTGCTATTGAACGCCAAGATACAAAATACTTTAATGTAGTATTAAATTTAGAAAATGATTCAGCGCAAGTTTATCGTAAATCACATTTAGTCCCTTTTGGAGAGTTCATACCCTTAAAATTTATTTTTCAATATATTTATGAAAATTATCTGAATATGCCTATGAATGATTTATCAAAAGGTAGTATATATCAGATGCCCATAGCCATTGAAAATCAAAATATTGCTTTTAACATTTGTTATGAAGATGTTTTTGGAGAAGAGATTATTCGAGCTCTGCCTTCTGCAACACTCTTAGCTAACGTTAGTAACGATGCCTGGTATGGGAAATCTATTGCAGCTTATCAGCATTTACAATTTTCTCAAGCAAGAGCAATAGAAACAGGAAGAATGGTAATTCGCTCAACGAATAACGGTGTTACAGCCATTATTGATGAACATGGTACTCTTAAAGAAACATTACCTTCTTTCACTGAAGGCGTCCTCGAAGGAAATGTGCAAGGATTTAAAAATGCAACGCCTTATATTTTTCTTGGCAATTGGCCTGTGATTTCTTTATGTTTCATTGTGCTTCTTGGTTGGATTTCAAGGCGTTCAAAACTTTTATGGACTTTAAAAAAGAAGTAGAATGCTTCAATTAGAGATCATTTCACTATGCAACTAACCTTTCAAGACATCATTCTCAAACTTCAAAATTATTGGGCCAACCAAGAATGTGCCATTCTTCAACCCTACGACATGGAGGTAGGCGCAGGCACTTCACATACCGCAACTTTCCTGCGATCACTAGGGCCTGAGCCATGGAAAGCAACATACGTTCAACCTAGTCGACGCCCAAAAGATGGGCGTTACGGTAAAAATCCAAATAGACTTCAACATTATTATCAACTACAGGTCGTTCTAAAGCCCTCCCCATTAGATATTCTAGAGCTCTATTTGGGCTCACTGAAGTCGCTCGGCTTTGATCTTAAACAGAATGATATTCGCTTCGTAGAAGATGACTGGGAGAACCCAACACTTGGAGCTTGGGGATTGGGCTGGGAAGTTTGGCTCAATGGTATGGAAATTACTCAATTTACCTACTTCCAACAAGTAGGTGGCATTGACTGTAAGCCTATCACAGGAGAAATTACCTATGGACTCGAGAGACTCGCAATGTATATCCAAGGAGTCGACAACGTTTATGACCTCATATGGACTGATAATTTAAAATATGGTGACGTCTATCTTCAAAATGAAATTGAACAAAGTGCATACAACTTTGAACATAGTGATGCTGATTTTTTATTTCAAGCGTTTACTGCCCATGAAAAGGAAGCCAATCATCTCTTGACTAAGCACTTAGCTCTTCCCGCATATGAACAAGTTTTAAAGGCAGCCCATTCTTTCAATCTCTTAGATGCAAGGGGCTCTATTAGTATTACTGAAAGGGCAGAGTATATTGGTCGTATCAGAAATTTAGCCAGAAAAGTTGCAAGTAGTTACCTCCTAAGCAGGGCGAATTTAGGCTTCCCCTTGGCTGATAAAAATCATGCAAAAGAAATCATTGATCAACTTAATGCAAAAAAGACATCTGAATCGTGAGGTTAGATAATTTACTTATTGAGCTTTTAACGGAGGAACTGCCTCCAAAATCTCAAAAGGAAATTGGTATAGCATTTGCAAAAAATGTAAAAGAATTTCTTGATAAGCATCATCTCTCAACTGAAGCCTCTGAAAATTCAATCTTTTCCTCTTCAAGAAGAATCGGTATTTATATAAAAAATATTAAAGATAAAGCTGAAAATCAAAATGTCTCTATCAAATTAATGCCAGCATCTATTGGATTTGATAGTTTAAAAAAACCAAGTGAAGCTCTACTAAAAAAATTATATACGGTTGGTTTGGATGACAAAGCTTTCGATAATATTATTAAAAAAAATGAAAATAGTAGTGAAATTTTATATATTGACAAAAATATAGAGGGTAAAAAACTAAAGGATATTATTGGTGAATGTATTACATCAAGTCTCTCACGTTTACCCATTAAGAAAATGATGTCTTATCAACTTTCAGATGGGTGGACAACAGTAAATTTTGTAAGGCCAGTTCATGGATTAATTGTTCTTCATGGAGCCAATATTATTAAAACAAATATTCTGGGTATCGAGTCTAATCGAAATACCTTGGGTCATAGGTTTGAATCAAAAAAAGAAATAATTACGATTGGCCACGCTGACAGTTATAAAGAGCAAATGAAAACTGAAGGTAATGTAATTGTATCTTTTGAGGAAAGAAAAGCACTGATTAAAAATAGCTTAAATGAGAAAGCAGCTAATCTTAAAGATCATTTAACTCCTATTGGAGACGAAGATCTTCTTGAAGAAGTTACTGCACTCGTCGAATATCCGAATATTCTAGTGGGTGAATTTGAGTCTAAATTTCTCGAGGTACCACAAGAATGTCTCATTTTATTTATGAAAGCCCATCAAAAGTATTTTCCTTTAATTGATAAAAATAAAAAGCTTACAAATAAATTTTTAATTATTTCAAATATATCTCCACAAAATTCAAGTCTCATTATTCAAGGAAATGAGAAAGTGATCAGGCCAAGATTGTCAGATGCAGAATTTTTTTACATGCAAGACAAGAAAAAAACGCTTCAAAATTATCGCTTACGACTCGAAAATATCATATACCACAATAAACTTGGCTCACAATCTCAAAGATCTAATAGGGTCAAAATTATTGCAACTCTGATTGTAAATAATTTAAATCTATCTAAATTACTCGATGCTGTTATTCTTGCGGCAGATTTGGCAAAAGCAGATTTATCTACCAATATGGTAGTTGAATTTCCAGAACTTCAAGGCATTATGGGTAGATACTACGCACTAAATGAAAAAATTTCTGAAGAAGTAGCATTTGCTATCGAAGATCATTATAAGCCAAGATTCTCTGGAGACACGCTTCCGAGAAGCACTGTCGGCGATATCGTAGCTATTGCGGATAAGATTGAAACCTTAATAGGTTTATTTGCTATAGGTGAAAGACCGACAGGTGATAAAGATCCTTTTGCGCTAAGACGCCAAGCTATTGGTATCATTCGCATTCTTAGTGAAAAAAATATAACTCTTAATTTGAATACGGTTATTACTGAATCTATTCAAGCAACTAAGTTAGCTGAATCTATTGATCTTAATTCATTTATTTATGACCGAATCACTAATTTTTTTAAAGATCAAGGTTATGCTGCAAATGATATTGAAGCTATTCTTTCAATTGAGTCAGGATTAATTCATGAAATACCTAAAAAATTAAATGCAATTAAAGAATTCTTATTACTGCCTGAATCGCAAGATTTAGCGTCAGCTAATAAAAGAGTCAGTAATATTATTAAAAAAGCTGGTCTCAAATTAACTTTGAATGTTAATGAAGCGTTGCTTATAGAAGAAGCAGAAATTAATTTATATAAAATATTAAAGTTAGTAGATGCTGAGTCTAGGAAAGAATATCTGAAAAAAAATTATTCAGTTTCATTAAAATTACTCTGCAAACTTAAAAATCCGATTGATAAGTTTTTTAATGATGTTATGGTAAATATTGAAAATGAGTCACTTAAAATGAATAGACTTGCCCTTCTCAATAAACTTTATTCTGCAATGAATTTAATTGCTGACTTATCTAAACTCTCTTCTTAAATTATGAAATTAGTCGTTTTAGATAGGGATGGTGTTATTAATGAAGATAGTGTGAATTATATTAAATCGCCCAATGAATGGATTCCTATTCAAGACAGTCTAGAGTCAATTGCACTTTTGAATCAATCTGGTTTTAAAATAGTAGTGGCTACCAATCAGTCTGGAATTGACCGGGGTCTTTTTGACATTTCAACACTTAATCTCATTCATGAAAAAATGTTTAAATTACTTTCCCAACAAGGTGGGTACATTGATGCTATCTTTTTTTGCCCCCATAAAGCTGAAGAAAATTGTGAATGCCGCAAACCCAAATCAGGTATGTTAAAAGAAATTGCGCTTCGATTCTCGATTAATTTAAAAAATGTTCCAGCCATAGGAGACTCCCTAAGAGATCTGCAAGCCTATGATGCAGCTGGGGCACAGCCTATTCTTGTTAAGACAGGAAAAGGTGAGGAGACGCTTGCTCGAGGAGGGCTACCCAAAGATACCTGGATCTGTAAAAATCTCGCAGAGGCAGCGCAAAGAATTATTGCGGAGTATGCTTAATTGAAAATAATGCTTTATTTAAGATCCATTATTTTTCTTCTTGGTATGTGGATTTTTACTATTCCATTTACCCTGGTATCTCTTCTTACATTTCCGTTTCCACCCATTAGAAGATATAAATTTATTTCAATTTGGGCAAAAACAATGCTATATTGGCTTCAAATTTCCTGTAATCTAAATTTTGTTATCAAAGGGGAGCAAAACATAGGTTCTACAGCATCGATTGTCCTTTCCAAACATCAATCAGCATGGGAAACCCTTGCTTTTCAAAAAATCTTCCCTCCGCAAGTATGGGTTCTAAAAAAAGAATTATTATGGGTTCCATTTTTCGGATGGGGCCTAGCTATGACTTCCCCCATCGCTATTGATCGCAGAGCAGGTCGAAAATCTCTAGAACAAATTCTCTATCAAGGCTTCGATCGACTTAAGAAAGGCTTTTGGATTGTTATGTTTCCTGAAGGTACAAGAATTTCACCGGGACAAAAAGGCAAATATCATATTGGTGGAGCTTGGATTGCTTCAAAATCAAATACACAAGTTATTCCTGTTGCTCATAATGCTGGTTTATTTTGGCCAAAAAATTCAATTCTAAAAAAACCAGGAACTATCAAAGTAAGTATTGGCAAACCAATAGATGTATCAAATAAAGAACCTAATGAAATAATCAAGCTTACAGAAAATTGGATTGAAAAAGAGGTTTTAAACTTAAATGATTAATTTAAAACCTACTAATCTTGAACTATTTTTACCTAGTGGTAAAAAAATTAAATATCTTTTAAAGAGAAGAAATCGAAGGACAATTGGTTTAAAAGTAGATCATGATGGTCTTGTTATTCATGCGCCAATTCTTATTCCAAGATCGCGTATTGAAGAACTTATTGCTCCAAAACTTGATTGGATTCAAAAAAAGCTTTCTCTTCAGTTAAGCAAGAAGAAGAAAATCAAATGGAAAACTGGGGAGTTAATCCATATCTTAGGAAATAAAGTTATCTTAAGTCTTAAGGCAAACAAAACGAACTCGGTCCTTCAAGATAAAGATGTGCTTTATGTCAACACAAATTGTGTTAATGATCAAACACATTCTGTTAAGCTCGTATCCAAATGGCTAAAAGAAAAAGCACTAAAAGATTTTGTTCGAAGAGTGGAAGTATTTAGCGTTAAGTTAAATGCTTATCCCTCTAATGTCTTCCTCTCAAATGCAAAATCACGATGGGGAAGCTGTAACAGCAAAAAGGAAATTAGGCTTAATTGGAGGCTTATTCAAGCGCCTCCTTATATTATTAATTATGTGATCTGTCATGAATTAGCTCATCTTAAAGAAATGAACCATTCAAATCGTTTTTGGGAAGAAGTGGGGAAAGTGCTTCCTGAATATCGCTCATCTGAAAAAGAACTCAAAACACTCTCGAGCGACTTATATCTCATAGGCTAAATAAGTCTTGCGAGATCACTCGCCATGTCTTCGGGTGTCTGACTATTTCTTATGTGAAGCTTAATGCTCCCACTCTTATCAATCACATATAAACCTGCACTGTGATCAATGGTATAGCCTGCCTTGCTGCCATCATTAACCTTTTGATAAAAAATCTTAAACTGACTTGTCACTTTATTAATATCGTCCTCTGACCCAGTAAGACCTATAAAAGAACCATTAAATGTTGGAATAAATTTCTTTAACACCTCTGGAGTATCACGAGATGGGTCTAATGTAATAAAAATAACTTGTACTTCTGAAGCCTTTCCTTTAAGAAGAATCATTGTTTTTTTAAGGTCAATCATTGTTGTAGGGCATATATCAGGGCAATGCGTAAATCCAAAAAAAAGAACCACAACTTTACCTTTAAAGTCATCTAATGATTTTGTAGCCCCATTAAAATCTCTCAATTTAAAAGCTGTATTCATATGAATTGAACTAATGTCTGTACCCACAAAACTCTCATCATGAGACTTTTGGTAGGAAAAATGTAAAAATAGTAGTAGTGATCCCGTAAGGCAAATTAAAATCACAAATAAAAATACATTTTTTTTCATAATATATTTCTCAATAAAAGCGATTCATTTTATCATGTTAGTAAGTAGCAATAAGCTACAAATAAACTTAACAAAGATTTACTTACTTTAAGGAAAACTATGGCAATCCCAACCTCAATGGAAGATCGTGACGGTTACATTTGGTTTGATAATAAAATGACGCCTTGGCGAGAGGCAAAAACTCATGTACTTACCCATACACTTCACTACGGCATGGGTGTCTTCGAAGGGGTTAGAGCATATAAAGCAAAAGAAGGTACTGCCATTTTCAGACTTAAAGAGCATACAAACCGACTCTTTAATTCCGCACATATCCTTGGGATGAAAATGCCTTATGACAAAAATATGATTATGGATGCTCATAAGAAAGCTGTTAAAGAAAACAAACTGGAATCGGCTTATATCAGACCTATGGCATTCTATGGTGCTGAAGCTATGGGTATTTCTGCAAAAACCTTATCAACTCATGTCATTATTGCGGCTTGGGAATGGGGGGCATATATGGGTAAAGAGGCCCTTGAAAATGGTATTCGTGTAAAAACATCTTCTTTTTCTAGACATCATGTCAATGTCACTATGTGTAAGGCAAAAGCGAATGGTAATTATATGAATTCAATTTTAGCCCACCAAGAAGCAATACAAGATAACTATGACGAAGCCTTATTGCTTGATGTCAATGGTTTTGTAACTGAGGGTTCAGGAGAAAATATATTTATTGTAAAGCATAAAAAACTAATTACGCCTGACCTTACAAGTTCATTAGAAGGTATTACCCGCGATACAATCATTCAAATTGCAAATGACTTAAAAATTCCAGTCATTGAAAAAAGAATTACACGAGATGAGGTCTATACTGCAGATGAAGCCTTTTTCACAGGCACAGCTGCAGAAGTTACCCCAATTAGAGAGTTAGACAGAAGAATAATCGGCAATGGTCATCGCGGAGAAGTAACTAAACAAGTGCAAAGTATTTACTTTGATGCTGTCACAGGAAAATTAAAAAAATATGAAGACTGGCTGACTTACGTTTAAAACATGAACAATAAAGTTATAAATGTAGATCAAAAAAATCTTCCATTGTTTTGCCCTCCACAAGAAGACAATTTGTTTTCATCACACCCAAGAGTTTTTTTAGATATTATAAAAACAGGCAGGGTATCTTGTCCCTATTGTGGGGCAATATACAAACTAAAATAAATTAAATCCAAAGCCCTTTATAGTTAAAGCTTATTGGATCGCCTCCCCATAGGCTCGTAATTACTTTATCAGCGTTCTGATCTAGGCTATTAGTCCAAAAATCAGTTATGCCTGGCAGGATGTCATGATTCAGCAAGTTTTTTTCAATCAATACATGTTTTAAATAAACCGCTACAGCATCTCCAGTATCTACAATATTAATATAGCTAGGCATTAAATTCTGTATCGCAGGTTTTAAAAAAGAGTAATGCGTGCATCCTAATACCAGGGTATCAATATTTTCCTTTAACAAAGGGTCAATATATTTTTTTAAAAGTGTAGTAAGTTTTTTACTCTCAAAATCCCCTTGCTCAACAAGCTCGACTAAACCAAAACATGGTTGTGTAATAAAATGAATATCATTGGCATGGTGTTCTAATAGGGCTGCAAATTTCGCACTTAATAAGGTACCGGAAGTTGCTAAAATACCGACTACTCTATTTTTTGACAATAATGAAGCAGGCTTGACTGCAGGCTCCATGCCTACAATTGGAAAATTAAATTGATTTCTCAGTGTCCCAATTGAAGCAGCTGTTGCTGTGTTACAAGCTACTACAATAGACTTTACTTTAATTTTATTTAAAAATTCAAAAATAGTTAGCATACGATGCGTAATGTCTTCGCTTGATTTTTCACCGTAGGGTGCATACTTTGAATCTGCAACATAAATTAATTTTTCATGTGGCAAATGCTTTCTAATACTCTTAAGGACAGAAATACCACCTACTCCAGAATCAATCACGCCAATAGGATTATTTTGAGATGGGGTCATAGGATTAAGCTAAGTTTTATTCAAATCTTAATATAGATGATACTAAGCTTAATGTACAATAGATTGAAAAGGAAAATCATGGGTTACCGTTTATCAAAAATATTTACCAGAAGTGGGGACAAGGGAACTACTGGTCTCGGGGACGGCTCAAGAATAAAGAAATATAGCGATCGCATTATAGCAATTGGCGCAATAGATGAACTTAATTCAATGATTGGGCTATTACTTTCAGATAATATGCCGCCTAAAATCAAAAAAATCTTAATTGTTATTCAACATCATTTATTTAATCTAGGTGGAGAAATTTCTATACCAGGATATAAAATTATCCAAAAGAATGATGTACTTGAATTAGAAGAAATTATTACAGCATATAATATAGCCTTACCTCCACTCAAAGAGTTTATTCTCCCTGGAGGCTCACGAGCATCAGCCCTCTGTCACATGGCGAGGACAATTTGTAGAAGAACTGAACAAGCTTTATTTAAGCTAGAATCAAAAGTCACTATTAATCCTTATTCACTTCAATATATTAATCGACTCTCAGACTTATTATTTGTGCTTGCCAGAGTTATTAATAAACATAAAAAAGTTAAAGATATTTTCTGGAAAAAAAATATTATTTAACAAATATCTTCATTAATGTCCTCTGCTCCGCTTATACTTAGATCCTTTTTTAAAAAATTTAAAAAAACTAAAAAATCTAATTTTGAAATCGATTTTAAAAAAATTGATATCAGCCTTATTAGTGTTCACGCAATTAAAACTATAGAAATTCTTGAAGACAATGGCTTTGAAGCATACATTGTAGGCGGGGCCGTGAGAGATCTTCTTTTTGGAATTAAGCCTAAAGACTTTGATGTTGTTACAAATGCTACGCCTGATCAGATACATCGTTTATTTAAGCGCTCTCGAATAATCGGCAGACGTTTTAAATTAGTTCATGTTATTTATGGAAGAGAAGTTATTGAAGTCTCCACATACCGTTCAAAGCAAAAAAAAATTCCTCAGCCTGATGGTTCCATTATTAAAGATGATAATTATTATGGCACTATAGAAGAGGATGCAATGCGGCGAGACTTTACTATCAACGCAATGTTTTATAGTCCTATTCATCACAAACTTGTTGATTTTCATAATGGACTAGACGATCTTAAATTTGGAATTATTCAAATGATTGGCGATCCAGAAAAGCGTTATCAAGAAGATCCTATTCGAATACTAAGAGCGTTCCGAGTATGTGCAAAACTTAATATCGCCCTTAATACTTCGTCAAGAAAACCTATCGAAAAAGTTGTCCCTTTACTCCATAATATTCCACATTCTAGATTATTTGATGAGGTCATTAAGTTTTTCTTAACAGGACATGCATTAAATAGCTATAAAGTTATGCGAAATGAAAATATTTACTCACAATTTTTTTTATCACCAGAGTTTGAAACAAAAGAAATTAGTCTTTTTATTTCAAATGGCCTTAAAAATACAGACTTAAGGATTAGCCGAGATAAATCTTGTAACCCAAGTTTTTTATTTTCATTTTTATTATGGCATCAAGTTTGTCAACTATGGGACCAATATAAAATTGAGCTTAACCATTCTATTGGAGGCCTCAATCAAGCTATTGATGAAGTGATTGAAGAACAAGTTAAACTTTTTCCCATTCATAAGCGCTTCACCATTGCCATGAGGGAAATATGGCGATTACAACCACGCTTTGAAAATCAATCTCCAAAAAAAATATATCGATTATTACTCCATCCTAGGTTTAGAGCTGCTTATGACTTTATGCTATTAAGATGCCAATCTAATCAACTTGATCAAGGTATTGGCATTTGGTGGACAAATTTTATTGATGCTGATCACCACAAAAAATCGTTGATAGTTAACCAACTTACTCGCAAATAATCAAAAATGAGTACTCTAGCTTATATTGCTATAGGAAGTAACCTTGCGAATCCGCTAAATCAAGTTCTCAGTGCTTTCCATGAAATTACATATCTGCCTAAAAGTAAACTTATAAAAAAATCAAGTTGCTATACTAGTTCACCTTTAGGTTACAAAGATCAACCTGATTTTATTAATGCCGTAGTTTTGATTGAAACGGATTTGAGTCCTCACCAGCTCTTATTAGAACTTCAAATGATAGAACTTTCACACCAAAGGGAGCGCTCATTTCTTAATGCACCAAGAACTCTTGATTTAGATATTCTTCTTTATGGAGACATAAAACTAAATGAACCGAAACTCACAATCCCTCATCCAAGAATGCATGAAAGAGCCTTTGTAATTTTTCCCCTCAAAGAAATTAATGAAAATATTTCTATTCCTCTTATAGGAGATATCACTAAAATAGCCAAAGAGCTAGATCCTAAAAATACTATGCGCATAACTCTATGAATATTTTTGATAAGTATCCCTATATTGTGGTTGAGGGACCAATTGGCTCAGGAAAATCGACACTTGCAAAAATTTTGGCTAATCGATTTTCAGTAAATTTTCTAAATGAAAAAGCTGAAAAAAATCCTTTTTTACCTAAATTTTATGAAGATATGAAGCGTTACGCCCTATCCACTCAATTATTTTTTCTTTTTCAAAGAGCAGATCAAATACAAAAAATTTCACAAAAAGATATGTTTAAAGAATCAACAATTGCTGACTTTTTTCTTGAAAAAGATCCTATATTTGCAAAAATTAATTTAGATGAAGAGGAATTTAATCTATACCATCAAATCTTCTCTCACTTACAATTAAAAGTGCCTAAGCCAGATCTCGTTATTTATATTCAAACATCTGTTGAAACCTTAAAAAAAAGAATCAAAGAAAGAAATATTGATTTTGAAATTAATATATCAACTGCATATCTTGAGGCCGTTGCTGAGTCCTATAGTCAATTTTTTCATAGTTACAATCACTCGCCTGTTTTAATTCTTAATAATGAAAATTTAAATATCCTTAACGATAAAAATGCTATTGATCTCTTAATTGAAAAGATTATTAATATCAAAAGTAATCGAGAGTTTTTTAATCCCCAACTTCTATGAATTTAACAACTCTGAAATCCATGAAAAATAGTGGAAAAAAAATAATCATGCTTACTTGCTATGATGCGTCATTTGCCCACCTTTTAGAATCGATTAACGTGAATGCCATTTTAGTGGGCGATTCTTTAGGCATGGTTATTAAAGGTGATACTAGCACTCATGATGTGTCATTAAGCGACATGATCTATCACACGAAAGCTGTATCGCGAGGTACCAAATCGACGTTTATTATAAGCGATCTACCTATAAACACTTATGAGACTAATAATCTTGCTTATAAAAGTGCCTCAACACTTATTGAAGCAGGAGCAGATATGGTAAAGCTTGAAGGTAGCGCATCACTATTGTCTGTCGTTCATCACCTAAAAACAAAAGATATTAAAGTGTGTGGGCATATTGGATTAATGCCTCAAAGTATAAAAAGTATAACTCAGAGTGAAATTAAAAATGTAATGCAAAAAGCTTTAGAAACTATTATTGAAGATGCAAAATCACTTGAAAGATCTGGAGTAGATATGATGGTTCTTTCCTCAACCCCTGAGAGTATTGCAAAAATTATTACGCAAGAAATATCTATCCCGACTATTGGATTTCATTCAGGCAAGTCATGTGACGGTGAGATTTTTATCTTATATGATCTATTAATGAAGTCGGAAATATTTCATGATCTTTATTTAAATGATGTATTTGAATCAAATGAATTCATTGATATAAAAGACTTTCTTTTAAAATTTATAAAAAGTCGTTCTTGAAGATGCGCGTCATTCATTCTCAAAGTGAATTAATAAAAACTTTAAAAGTATTAACTAATATTGCTTTTGTTCCCACTATGGGAAATCTCCATGAGGGACATCATAAACTCATTGAAGAAGCACTAAAAAAAACAAAATATGTTGTGGTAAGCATTTTTATTAACCCACTTCAATTTAATTCAAAAGAGGACTTTCTAAGCTATCCGAGGACGATTGATGAAGATTTATCTATACTTCAAAAATTAAATGTACCTTTTGTATTTGCCCCATCCAAAGAAGATATTCTTGGTGCGCTACAAATAATCGAAATTCATTTACCTAATATTGCAAATGATTTATGTGGGAAATTTAGACCAGGGCATTTTAATGGTGTCACTACTATTGTGTGTAAATTATTTAATCTCATTCGACCAGATTTAGCTTTTTTTGGAAAAAAGGATTTTCAGCAGCTCTTTCTAATCAAAGAATTAGTAAAACAGCTTAACTACCCAATTCAGATCATAGGGATAGATACCATCAGGGATGGTGATGGTCTAGCTAAAAGCTCGAGAAATACTTTGCTCTCAGCAGAAAATAGAAAAAAAGCCTCTCAATTATTCAAGCTCATGAATACGATGAAAGATGAAGTCATACAGAAGACTTCTTCATTTAAAGAAATTGAAGAAAGTGCAACGAAGTCATTAAACACTTCTGGATGGGCTGTGGATTATATAGCTATTCGCTCAGCTCAGTCGCTTAAAACTCCTGTTCATGATGAAAATCATATAGTTATTTTAGGTGCTGCATCTCTGGGGTCTGTTCGCCTTATTGATAATATTGAATTTTGCATCTAGAATTGAACTGGCTATAATAGTGAGTCTTATAGACCTAAGTTGTGTACTTCAAATATATGCAAAGAATCATGCTCAAATCTAAACTTCATCGTGTTCAAGTGACGCATTCTGAACGTGAATATGAAGGCTCATGTGCTATCGATGAAATATTACTTGAGGCGGCTCAAATTAGAGAGTACGAGCAAATTGCGATTTACAATATTACAAATGGCGAGCGTTTTACGACTTATGCTATCAAGGCACAAAGAAGCTCGGGTGTAGTTTCTATAAATGGAGCTGCTGCTCACAAAGCAAGTCCTGGTGATCTTGTTATTATTGTAACCTATGCAAATTATTCTGAACTAGAGCTTGAAAAATACAAACCAATACTTGTTTATGTTAATGAGAAAAATCAGGTTATTGCAAAAAAAGACTTTATTCAGATTCAGGTTGCTTAATTATCGATGACCTTAAACGATATTAAAAAAGCGGTAGTTGAAGCCCTTGAAGATATTAAAGCTTTTGATATAGAAGTACTTGACGTAAGAAAAATCACAACAATAACAAGTTTTATGGTGATTGCGAGTGCTAATTCAATTAGACAAACAAAAGCGCTTGCTCATAATGTTTGTGAAAAAATGAAATCACTTAATATCCATATTAACGGAATTGAAGGTGAAAAAGAAGGTGAGTGGGTTCTTGTAGATGTAGATGATGTAATTGTCCATATTATGCTTCCTACCACACGCGCATACTACAATCTTGAAGAATTATGGACAGAGTCATCTAAAAAAAAATCTACTAAAAAAATTAGCTCATTTCGTTGAAAATAAAAATTATCTCAATTGGCAATAAAATGCCAAGCTGGATCAAGGAGGCTTTTAATAGTTATATTTCAAAGCTTGACTGCGAATTTTCTTCTGAACTTATAGAAATCAAACCTGAAAAAAAATTTAGCTCTATAGAACAAAAAAAGAATCCTAATTGCAGAACAAATATATCGAGCTCACTCCATTTTAGAAAACCATCCTTACCATCGTGAGTAAAAAATACAATAATTCACTTGTTTGGTTTAGAAGAGATTTGCGTGATTATGATAATACTGCCTTATTTCATGCACTTGAAGAATCTAAGTATGTTTTTTGTATTTTTATCTTTGATAAGGAAATTTTAGATGCCTTGAAAAATAAAGAGGATAGGCGTGTGGAATTTATTTGGGAAAGTGTTAAAGAACTTAAAGACAGCCTTAGGCAAAAGAAATCTGATTTGATTGTGATTAATGATTCTGCCTTGAATGCTATTTCTAAGGTGATTGAAGAATTCAAAATTGAAGCGATTTTTACTAACAGAGATTACGAACCAAAAGCCATTAAACGTGATGAAGAAATAAAAAATCTTGTCCTTAAAAGAAATATCATTTTTTATGACTTCAAAGATCAAGTAGTTTTTGAAAAAGATGAAATTCTCACAGCACTAGGAAACCCTTATTCTGTTTTTTCGCCATACAAAAATAATTACTTAAAAAAACTTAACCAAACTACAATTCCTCGCTTCGATATTGAGCCGTTAATTCAAAATCTCGCCCAATTTAAATCTGGCCCCTTGCTAACCCTTAGGGATTTAGGATTTCAAGAGACTAACCTGCATCAAATTAAAATTCATACAGGTATGACTGGAGGCAAATTACTCGTTGAAGATTTCAAAGAGAGAATTGCACTTTATAAAAAAACCCGTGATTTACCTGCAATTAAAGGTGTTTCTTATTTATCTGTTCACTTACGATTTGGCACAGTCTCAATCAGACAACTTTTTAGATTAGCTTTAGAGTCTTTCAGTGAAGGGGCTCAATCATGGCTAAATGAATTGATATGGCGTGAATTTTATTTTCAAATTTTATTTCATCGTCCCGATGTAGCTTTTGGTAAAGCTTTTAAAAAAGAATACGAATCGATCCCTTTTGAAAATAACCCAAATTTTTTCAAAGCATGGGCAGAAGGTAAAACTGGCTATCCTATTGTAGATGCCGCTATGAATCAGATCAATCAAACGGGTTTTATGCATAATCGTCTTAGAATGATTACCGCTTCTTTTTTAGTCAAAGATTTACTTATAGATTGGCGATGGGGTGAAGCTTACTTTGCAGAAAAACTCATTGATTTCGATTTAAGCGCTAATAATGGAGGGTGGCAATGGGCAGCATCTACTGGATGTGACGCTCAACCCTGGTTTAGGATTTTTAACCCTATTACGCAATCTTTAAGATTTGATCCTCATGGCAAATTTATTAAAAAATATATTCCTGAACTGAGTAATTTTTCTGATGATCAGATCCATACACCTTGGCTCAGTCAAAATATCAATAAAATAGATTACCCACAACCCATTGTTGACCATGCTAAACAGAGAATTAAAGTCTTAGCCCTCTATAAATCTATTAAAAATTAGTTTGTTGTTTTTATACAACATTTAAACTTTTAAACCCTAATTTTCAGAGAGTTATAGACAAAAAAACCACATTCATAGATAATCTTTTGGAGTCTTAAGAAATATAAAAAATGATAAGTCAAATCATCAAGTTCTTCATAACAATCTTTGTTACTTTTTTAATGCTTGGTTGTGCGTCTCAGCAAAATAAAGATCCTCTTGAAGGCATGAATAGAACAGTTTATAAAGTTAATGACGTCATTGATAAAGTTGCTTTAAAACCTGTTGCGAAAGGCTATCAAGCAATTACCCCAGCCCCTGTCCAAACAGGCGTTAATAATTTCTTTAAAAATATTTTCGATGTTGTGACGCTTGTTAATGAACTATTTCAATTTAAATTTAAACAAGCTGCCAATACAACAGGGCGTATCGCGTTAAATACCACAGTTGGTATACTTGGTTTTTTTGATATTCATTCAAAAACTGGTGGCGTTCGCACAAGGGAAGACTTTGGTCAAACTCTTGGCTATTATGGTTTAGGCAGCGGGGCATATTTAGTACTTCCTCTTCTTGGTCCATCAAGCACCAGGGATGGTATTGGATTTGCAACGGATGCATTCTTCTTCAATCCAATTGGTTATATCAATGATGACCCAGCTAGATGGGCTTTAATTGGAGCAGCTGTAATTGATAAACGCGCTGAACTAATAGATGACATTGATATCCGCGATAGAGCTTTTGATCCATATGCTTTCATGCGTGATACTTATATGCAAAATAGAGAAAATTTAGTTAAGGATGGAGCAACTGAAAGTAATAGTGTTAGTCCGTATACAATTCCTCTAGGCAACTAACTAGAGGCAATGCTCATTGCCTCTACCAAAATTGAACCAGTGCGCTTTGATCCATTTTTATAAACATCATTTCCGATTGCAACAATTTTTTTTAATATTTCCTTCATATTTCCTGCAATAGTAATTTCCTCAACAGGATAAGCAATCTCCCCTTCTTCGATCCAATAACCTGCAGCACCTCGAGAATAATCGCCCGTTACCATGTTTAGTCCATGACCGAGCAATTCTGTCACAAGCAGACCCTTATGGATTGTTTTAATAAGATCTTTTAAATTTTGATTGCCATGCTTCACAATTAAATTATGTGCACCACCGGCATTACCTGATGATTGCATACCAAGCTTTTTAGCAGAATAAGAAGACAGAAGATATCCATTAATAGTACCCTGATCGACCAATAATCTTTCATGCGTTGCCACCCCTTCATCATCAAACATAGCGCTTGCCTCGCCTCGCAAAAGAAAAGGATCTTCTTTGATAGTTAATTGACTACTGGCTACTTTTTCTCCGAGCGAGTTTAGAAGAAATGAAGATTGACGATATAAATTACCACCTGAAATAGCTGAGATAAGAGATGAGATGAGTCCTGAAGCTATCGGTGCCTCAAAAATAACTGGAGCATGACAAGTATGAATTTTTTTTGCGCCTAATCGAGCCAGTGCTCTTGTTCCTGCTAATTTCCCCACATATTCAACAGATTCTAAATCCTCAGCATGCCTTGCAGATGAATACCAATAGTCCCTTTGCATCATAAGCTTTTCTTCTGCAATTACAGAGCAACCGATCGAATGCCTAGATGTTGGATAACCACCTATAAATCCATGACTATTGGCATAAATAAAAATACCTTCAGAAGATGAGATGTTAGCGCCTTCAGAATTTGTAATTTTTTTACTTACATTAAGCGCTTTAGCTTCACATGTTTTTGCAAGGTCAATCATACAATCTATAGAAACATCCCATACACTATGTAAATCAAGATCTTGCATATTAGTTGCCATAAGATTTTTATCAGCCAAACCAAATAAAGGGTCTGGAGCTGTATAGCGTGCAATATTAAAAGCAGCCTCTACAGCATCCTCAATGCTTTGTATGGATAAATCAGAAGAGCTTGAGCTACCCTTTCGCTGGCCATTGTAGAGACTGACAGAAAATCCTTTATCTCTATTAATTTCTAGCGTTTCAAGGTTGCCTAAGCGAACAGAAATATTTTTTCCTGTACCATAACTCACTTCAACTTCAGATGCAGTCGCGCCAATTTTTTTTGCATAATTTAATGCATGATCTGCAATTTTTTTCAACTGCTCCAAATCAAATTGATTTTTTTCCATATCTTAATAGGTCAGAAAGTAAACCCTGCTATCATAACTTAGAAATAGTCACTCTTTTAACTCAAATATATTCATATGGCTAAAGACAAGGATTTAGAAAAAAGTAGCATTAGTAGAACGCAGTTAAAACTTGAAGCAGAAAAGCTTCAGTCGCTTGGATTAAAATTATCTGCTTTATCTATGTCAAAATTAAAAGCTCTGAATTTACCATCAGAATTATTTGAAGCAATTTTAATGATGCAAAAAATTACAAGTAACAGCGCCAAAAGGCGCCAAAGTCAATATATTGGAAAGCTTATGAGAAATTTTGATGCAGCCGAATTAAATACTATTATGACTTTTTGGAACTTACAAGAACTCAAAGTAAAACAACATTTTCATAATATAGAATTATGGCGTAAAAAATTAGTTGAAGAGCCAAAAAGTATTAATGATTTCCTAACTCAATTTCCTACTGAGCAAAAGTTACTTCTCTTAAACACAATCAAAGAAGCTATAGAGGAAAAAAATCATGATAAAGCACCCAAATATAATCGAGAATTATTTAAGCTTATAAAAAAAATTATAGAAAAATAAAATTATCTGCGATTAAGGTCAGCGCTTACAACCTTTTCCTCATCATCTCTTACATATTTGATTTTCACTTTATTACCCTGAAGATTAAATACCGACTTAGAAAAGACTTCGGGTGACTCAGCATTCACATCATTTAATTCAAGTATCACATCACCTTTTTGAAAACCTACTTTAAAAGCTGGGGAGTCTTTAATAACAGCAATAACTTTTAATCCCTTCTCTTGCTGCGTCTCTTTTGTATCAGAATTTTTAGTACTTAATTTAATGACGTGCAAACCTAAAATAGGTTGAGGCAACTTAGCCCAATATGTTGCATAAAATTCAAATTTACTATTTTTATCTTTTAAATCCGCTTCGCTGACCTCAACTACAGTATTTTTTTTACCCCCACTATCTTTTTTTATATCTTCTCGAGCTTTTCTTAAAAGGGTTGCTCGAGTCATTTCATTCATTTGCCGATCGTATACAAGGACCACATCAGCCTGAATGGATTGAGCATGTTTAAGGGCTTCATTGGGCTCTACAAAAGCGCCCTGAAAAGAAGATACTCCCATTAAGTCATAACCATCTTCTAACATTCTATTATTATCTTTTTCTTTATTCATACCAGCATAAATTTTTGTGTCGGGCTTTTTTTGCAAAGAATATAAATTATTATTACTTTGTGAAAGATAATTTGTTTGAAATAAATTCACCTCTTCAGCGATGGCTAACATGCTGAATAAATTCAGCATTATAAAAATAAGTTTAAATGACATGGAATTTCCTTAGGGTGATAATGTTATGATCAAGCTTTGTTATTATGACCCATCATGAAAAATAAGTTCACAAAAATTGGACTCATTTCAATTAGCGATCGAGCCTCGCAAGGTAAATATGAAGATCAAGGCATTCCTAATCTAAAAATATGGCTTCAAAAAGCCTTAAGATCACCTTTTGAAACAATAGAAAAAATTATTCCTGACGAGAAGCCTTTAATTGAATCTGTATTGATTAATTTTGTCGATACTGAGTTATGTGATCTCATCTTTACGACTGGTGGCACAGGCCCTGCTTTAAGAGATGTAACTCCCGAAGCAACCCTAGCAATAGCAGATCGTGAGATGCCTGGCTTTGGCGAGCAAATGCGCCAAATTAGTTTGCATTTTGTACCCACTGCGATTCTATCTAGACAGGTCGCAGTCGTGCGCAAAAATACACTTATTATCAATTTGCCTGGTCAACCTAAGTCTATTGCTCAAACCCTTGAGGGGTTAAAAAATGATCAAGGCGAAATAATAGTTCATGGTATTTTTGCTTCTGTGCCTTATTGTATTGATCTTTTAAATGGTTCTTTTATAGATACCCATGAAAATATTGTTAAAACTTTCAGGCCCAAATCCAAATAATAATGGCTTCAGAATTTGAAATTATTGAGCGTTACTTTAAAAAAAAAATGAAGCAAACTCTATTGGGTATTGGAGATGATGCAGCGATAATTAATATTCAAAAAAATCATAAAATCGCCATCTCTTCAGACATGCTTGTAGAGAATATCCATTTTCTAAAAAATACAAATCCATCTCATTTAGGCTGGAAATGTTTAGCAGTTAATTTATCTGATATCGCAGCGATGGGAGCCAAGCCCAAATGGGCAACTTTATCTATATCGCTCCCTAAAATAAACCATGTCTGGCTCAAAAAATTCTCAAGTGGCTTTTTTAAGTGCGCTAATAGATTTGGGATTGATCTAATTGGTGGAGATACCGCAAAAGGCCCTCTTACTATTTCAATCACCGTCTTAGGTGAAGTGAGAAAAAATGAAAGGCTATTAAGATCTGGTGCAAAAATCGATGATGATATTTGGGTAACAGGCCAATTAGGTATTGCCTCCATGGGTTTAGCAAGTCTTCAGGGTAAATTAAATCTCCCTCCCCACTTAAAAACAAAATGTATAAAGGCACTTGAAACACCGATACCAAAAGTTTTATTAGGCTCTCATTTATCTCGCTATTCAAATAGCTGTATTGATATTTCTGATGGTCTCATTCAAGACTTAAGTCATATTTTAAAAGCTTCAAAAGTTAGTGCTCAACTACATTTAATGAATATACCATGTGACAACTTTATTCATAAGTCAAAAAAATATCAATTTATATTCAATGGTGGTGATGATTATGAATTACTATTTTCAGCCCCTGTAAGAAATAGAGCTCACATAAAAAAAATTGCAAAAAAAACAAATACTACTGTAAGTATAATTGGCACTATTACCCGTAAAAAACCTTTAAAGATTCTGGATCATGAAGGTAATTTAATGGTATTTAATCCTAGGGGGTTTGATCATTTTGCCTGATATTAAATTTTTAATAAGACATCCATCACATTTTATAGCGCTAGGTTTTGGTGCTGGCCTTTCAAAAAAAGCACCGGGCTCTGTAGGCACCCTTATAGGGATTCCTCTTTATCTATTGATACTGCCATATAGTTCATTTATTCAAATGATAATTGCTCTTCTATTTACAGTTGGGGGTATTTTTATCTGCGGGCAAACAGCTCAGGCACTTAAAATTAAAGATCCTAGCACTATTGTTTGGGATGAAATTTCAGCCTTTTTTTTAATATTAATTATTGCTCAGCCCCTTTTAAATATCCTGCAAATTTTTGAGTTATTTGTACTCTTTAGAATCTTTGATATTTGGAAACCTTTCCCGATCAGCTTCATAGATAAGCATGTGAGTGGGGGATTAGGTATTATGCTTGATGATTATGTCGCAGCATTTTTTACACTCATTCTTGACTTCTTAATTCAATGGCTCATAAATTAATTCAAGATACATGCTTTCGATTAGGGAGCGTGCTTTCTAAAAACAAATTGCGTATAGCGCTTGCTGAATCTTGCACCGGAGGATTGGTATGTCAGTATCTCACCAATATTCCTGGAAGCTCTATTTGGTTTGACCGAGGATTAATTACTTACAGCAATGAATCAAAAATTGAGTTACTTAAGGTGAACCAAAATACACTTTCAAAATTCGGTGCAGTAAGTAAAGAAGTTGCTTCAGAAATGGCTTTAGGGGTTCTAAGAGTAAGTCATGCTGATTTTGCTCTATCAATTACTGGCATTGCTGGCCCCTCAGGAGGGTCAATTGACAAGCCTGTTGGTACTGTTTTCTTTGCTATCGCCTATCAAAATAAGATCATTTTTAATGATTCAAAAATCTTCCCAGGATCAAGAGAAAACATACGTGAATCCTCTTGTCTATTTGCTCTAAATCAAGTCTTAGCGCTTACTTTAAACCCCCAAGTATGAAATAATTATTGGTGATAAAAACACTTCAATTAAAGGCAAATTATAGATGGATGACAACAAAAGTAAGGCACTCGCTGCCGCGCTAGCGCAAATCGAGAAACAATTTGGAAAAGGTTCCGTCATGAGGATGGGTGATTCCGATATCATCCAAGATATTCAGTCTGTTTCAACAGGTTCCTTAGGTCTTGATATAGCTCTGGGGATTGGTGGCCTGCCTCGAGGACGTGTCGTTGAAGTATATGGTCCAGAATCATCTGGAAAGACCTCCTTAACTTTATCAGTGATTGCTCAAATGCAAAAACTTGGCGGTGTTGCTGCTTTTATTGACGCAGAACATGCGCTTGATCCTCAATACGCTGCGAAATTAGGTGTTGTTGTTCCAGACTTACTGATTTCTCAACCCGATACGGGCGAACAAGCTCTTGAAATTGCAGATATGCTTGTAAGAAGTGGGTCGGTAGATATTGTAGTGATTGACTCAGTAGCAGCCCTTACGCCTCGCGCAGAAATTGAAGGTGAAATGGGCGACTCTCATATGGGACTCCAAGCCCGCCTGATGTCGCAAGCTTTAAGAAAATTAACAGGCAATATTAAAAAAACAAATACACTCGTGATCTTTATTAATCAGATTCGTATGAAGATTGGAGTAATGTTTGGCAATCCGGAAACTACGACTGGTGGTAATGCCTTGAAATTTTATGCCTCCGTAAGGCTTGATATTCGTCGTATTGGTGCAATCAAAAAAGGTGATGAAGTTATTGGGGCTGAAACAAGAGTTAAAGTGGTGAAAAATAAAGTAGCCCCTCCTTTTAAACAAGCTGAATTTGATGTACTTTATGGTGAAGGTATTTCAAGAGAAGGTGAAATAATTGAAATTGGTGCTCAATTACAATTTATTGAAAAAGCAGGTGCATGGTACAGCTATAACGGAGAAAAAATTGGGCAAGGTAAAGACAATGCAAGGGAATTTTTAAAAGAAAACCCGAAAATTGCTCAAGAAATTGAAGATAAAATTAGAGTGAATTCATCGACTCTCAGTGAAGCAATGACAACTCCACAGGAAATTGACGAAACTGAGTAATGCAAAAAATAATCCATTAGCTTTACTTAAAAAAAGAGCGTTGTATTACCTAGCAAAAAGAGAATACTCACTTCTCGAATTGAAATTAAAATTGAGTGGATATGCCCAAATTCTAGAATTTGATAAAGATGCATTAGATCTTTTTTTATCATCCTTAATGTCTGAAGGATGGTTATCTAATGAGCGATATTGCGAACAATTTGTTCATGCAAAACAAAATAAATTCGGGCGCTACAAAATTATTAGAGAGCTTGAGGAAAAAGGTATAGATCAGGCACTTATAGCCCGATATCTAAGTCCTCTTAAAAACCAAGAATTAGTATATGCAAAACAAGTTTGGGAGAAAAAATTTAAAAACTCACCGTCCTCTAAGGAGGAATGGTCTAAACAAGCTCGATTCATGCAAAGTCGTGGGTTTGATATTTTGCTGATTAAAAAAATCTTGAATGCCAAGGAAGAATAGTTAGCATATGTCAACTGATTCAAATCATTCAGTAATCTCTAGCGAAGAAATAAGAAATATATTTTTAGATTTCTTTCAAAAAAAACAACATCAAGTTGTCACTTCGAGCTCCTTGGTGCCTGTTGAAGATCCGACATTACTATTTACAAACGCAGGTATGAATCAATTCAAAGATGTATTCTTAGGATTTGATAAACTTAACTACTCAAGAGCAGCCTCAAGTCAAAAATGTGTAAGAGCAGGTGGCAAGCATAATGATTTAGAAAATGTTGGATATACAGCAAGACATCATACCTTTTTCGAAATGCTTGGAAATTTTAGTTTCGGTGATTATTTTAAAAAAGATGCAATCCTGTATGCATGGGAGCTTCTAACTGAAGTTTATAAAATACCCAAAGAAAAACTACTAGTTACCGTCTACAGTGAAGATAATGAAGCTTATGATATATGGACTAAATTAATTGGCATTCATCCTGAAAAAATAATTCGTATTGATGATAATAAAGATGCTAAATATTCATCGGATAATTTTTGGATGATGGGTGATACAGGGCCATGTGGCCCATGTACTGAAATTTTCTATGATCATGGAAACCATATACCTGGCGGCCCTCCTGGATCCAAAGATGGAGATGGGGATCGTTTCATTGAAATTTGGAATATAGTTTTTATGCAATATAACCGCGATGAAAAAGGGTTGATGCATGTATTACCAAAACCTTCAGTTGACACAGGCATGGGATTAGAAAGAATTACTGCTGTGCTTCAAGGTGTCCATGCAAATTACGAAACTGATTTGTTTGTGCCCCTAATTCAATCAGCTGCAAATATTACAAAAACATCAGATATTACCCACCCGTCACTAAAGGTATTATCAGATCATATTCGCGCTTGCACATTTTTAATTTCAGATGGTGTGATTCCAAGCAATGAGGGACGTGGATATGTTTTAAGAAGAATTATTCGTAGAGCCATCAGACATGGGTATAAACTAGGCTGCAGAAAACCTTTCTTCTATAAATTAGTTGATGAAGTTGTTCGTATGCTGGGCAAAGCCTACCCTGATATTAAAAAAAATAAACCCAAAATCGTATTGTCGCTTAAGCAAGAAGAGGAGCGGTTTTTTGAAACGATTGAAAATGGTATGAATATATTAGAAGCGTCTATTCAGGTACTTACTAAAAATAACCAAAAAACTTTTGACGGTATAATTGCTTTTAAATTACATGATACTTTTGGATTTCCACTTGATCTCACCGCTGATATTTGTCGAGAAAAGAATATTTCAATTGACCAAAAAGGTTTTGATACTGCAATGGAAGCACAAAAAACTTTGGCTAGATCTTCTAGTAAATTTAAAATGAAAATGAATATAGACTATAGCGGAGACGCTACAGAATTTAAAGGGTATGAAGTCACGGAATGTAAAGCTAAAGTGCTCGCATTATTTAAAGGTGACAAATCGAAAACAGAACTTCTTGAGGGTGATTTTGGTATTGTTATTCTCGATACTACGCCTTTCTATGCAGAGTCTGGTGGTCAGATCGGAGATAAAGGTTTGATTAAAACCTCACATGGCCTTTTTAGAGTTGAAGACACCCAAAAAATCCAAGCAAAAATTTATGTTCACTATGGTTTTGTTGAAACAAATAATATAAAAGTTTTTGATGAGGTTAGAGCGTCTGTCAAAAATGATTTAAGAAAAAATATTACGCGTAATCATTCAGCAACACATCTTCTTCATAAAGCGCTTAAAAGTACTCTGGGAGCTCATGTAGAACAAAAAGGCTCTCTTGTAGATGAATCCAAAACACGTTTTGATTTTTCTCACCCTCACGCTTTAAGTCCAGATGAAATTAAATCTGTCGAAATGTTTGTGAATCAAGAAATTCTTAACAATACAGATACCGAAGCTAAAACAATGCAATTAGAAGACGCTAAAAAAAGTGGTGCTATGATGCTCTTTGGTGAAAAATATTCCGAAGAAGTAAGAGTCCTTAGTATTGGATCAAGTAAAGAATTATGTGGGGGAACTCATGTAAACAGAACAGGTGATATTGGTGCTTTTAAAATTATTTCTGAAGTAGGTATATCTTCAGGGATTAGACGTATTGAAGCTACAACAGGATTTAATGTTATTCATTATATGAACGAATATGCTTCAATCATTGATCGCTTAGCTCATGATTTCAAGGTACCCTCTTCAGAACTTTTAAATAAAATCGATCAAATCCAAGATCAAGTCAAAGAGCAAGAAAAAAATATACAACAATTAAAATCAAAAATTGCTTCATCTGAAAGTAGTAATTTGTCTAAAAAAGCTCTCTCATTAGGAGAAATTAAAGTTGTCATGGAAAAATTAGGCACTTTTGACGCACAAGCTTTACGAGAGACAATTGATAAACTTAAATCAGAACTTAAAAGTGCAGTTATAATTTTGAGTGGCGTTGAACAAGGTAAAGTCACTTTAGCTGTTGGGGTGACACAAAATCTTGTAACCAAAATAAAAGCGGGTGAACTTGCGAGTGAGATGGCGATTACGATCGGAGGTAAGGGCGGAGGCAAGCCAGACCTTGCGATGGCTGGGGGATCAAAGCCAGAACTTCTTGATCAGGCTTTCAATGACTGCTTAACTAAAATAAAGAAAATAATCCTTAGCTAAATATTTATGAGTTTAATTGTACAAAAATATGGTGGTACCTCGGTTGCAACCCCAGAGAGAATTCGGGCTGTTGCAAGAAGGGTAGCTCGATATAAGTCACTCGGACATCAAATCGTCGTTGTGGTTTCTGCAATGTCTGGAGAAACTAATCGACTTATTGGTTTAGCGAAAGAAATTATGGAAGAACCTGATCCTCGTGAATTGGATGTGATGGTATCTACAGGGGAGCAGGTAAGTATCGGCATGGCAGCTCTTGCATTAATTGATCTTGGTATTAAAGCTAAAAGTTATACTGGTTCTCAGGTAAAAATTCTGACTGATGATGCTCATACTAAAGCCAGAATTTTGAAAATTGATCACAACAACATCCAAGAAGATTTAGATAAAGGTTATGTTGTGGTAGTTGCTGGATTTCAAGGTGAGGATGCGCAAGGCAATATTACAACTCTTGGGCGGGGAGGATCAGACACAACTGGAGTTGCCATAGCAGCAGCGCTTAAAGCTGATGAATGTCAAATTTATACAGATGTGGATGGTATTTATACCACTGATCCCAGAGTTGTCCCTGAGGCTAAAAAATTAGATTCGATTACTTTTGAAGAAATGCTTGAAATGGCAAGTCTAGGATCAAAAGTACTTCAAATCAGATCTGTCGAATTCGCAGGTAAATATAAAGTTAAATTAAGAGTGTTATCAAGTTTTGAAGAGGAAGGTGATGGCACTTTAATTACATTTGAGGAAAAAAATAATATGGAACAGCCCATTATTTCAGGTATTGCTTTTAATCGTGATGAAGCCAAAGTGACTATTCTTGGTGTGCCAGATACGCCAGGGAGTGCTTATCAAATACTTGGTCCGATCGCAGATGCCAATATCGAGGTCGATATGATTATTCAAAATGTGGGCAGTGTTGGAACAACGGACTTTACTTTTACTGTCAACAAAAATGATTTAAATAAAGCCTTGGCCGTTCTTAACGAAAAGGTTAAGAATCATGTTCACGCTAGAGAAGTTAATGGTAACGATAAAATTGCAAAAGTATCTATCGTGGGCGTTGGTATGCGTTCTCATATCGGTGTAGCAAGTAAAATGTTTAGAACATTGTCCGAAGAAGGTATTAATATCAACATGATCTCAACAAGTGAAATTAAAATCTCAGTTGTTATTGATGAAAAATATCTAGAACTTGCAGTTAGAGCTCTTCACAAAGCTTTTGAGCTTGACATATAAATACTAGAAATTGATTTTTAAAGTAATTTAGCGTATCGTTCGCACTTCCGGAGAGCTGGCCGAGTGGTCGAAGGCACTTCCCTGCTAAGGAGGCATACGGGCTTAAACCTGTATCGAGGGTTCGAATCCCTCGCTCTCCG
>SXGR01160219.1_pt1 | contig 36112 bp, 25 predicted proteins | sample 3174711 | NCBI WGS metagenome assembly SXGR01 (sample SAMN11356860, study PRJNA531348) | freshwater metagenome | isolation source: freshwater sample F1-60 | place: China: Fuxian Lake, Yuxi | collected 2017-12-25 | reverse complement strand
TCGGTGCTCTCGAATTGGGCGTCGGTCTCGACCGTGCCGGTGAAGGCGATGGAGACCGACTGCAAGGTGCCCAGCGCCGGGTTGAACTTGGGCACGGTCAACGAACCGTTCCAGTTCGTCGTCTGCAGCGCGATGGAGTCGGTGAACGATTGCGTGTCGGCGAATGCGATGCCCGACCAAATGGCTCCGAAGAGCATGGCCGGGAGCACTCGCCCGCGGTGGAGGCAAGAACTCATGGTGCGGATCCCTAGGTGTGACAGGCCCGATGAAGCCCGGTGCTTGCGAGTGGCACCTGAGTGGGCGAAACCGAGCCAGTGGAGACGCACAGTGTCGCAATTGCCGCATCAAATTGCAATATCCAAAATTCAAGCCGCAAGAAGGCTCAATCCTTTGAATTGAACGCCCAAGAAACAGAGCCGGCTACGAACGCCAACCCACGCAGTCCATGCCCGAAGTCCAACTGCACTCGCGACTTGCCGCCGCTTGCGACTTCCCTCCAACCGGGCCGTCGGAAGCCCGCTTTTGTGCACCACCCACCCCTGCCGGGCACCGGCTGCACAGGGCTTGCCGCGTGGCCGGCGGAACCGGGAATGAGCGGGGCCGGACTCGCTTGCGAGTCCGGCCCCGTCGTCAAACATGGCGACGCGACCCGTCAATCTTGGTTGACAGGTCGCGCGAGGTCACGGTGCCCAGGTGATCTGGAAGCCGTTCGAGAGGTTGAAGGTCGCGGACGTGCAGAACACCGCCGCGTTGCGGTACCACACCTGGTAGGTGCGCGTGCCCGGCGTCGTCACGAGGCCCTTGACCGACACCGTGGGTTGGCCCGCGCCCGGATAGGTGGAACCACCCGCCGCGTTCGTCTTCGTGCCGAGGCGCACGACGCTGCCGCCGGCGCAGCGCTTGCCATCGCCGAAGGCCGCACCTGCCCCGCCGGTCTGCTGCAGCGTGCCTTGGAAGTACAAGGCCGAACTGTTGGGCATGCCCGAACCGGTCAGCACCACGGTGTCGCCGGCGAGACTCGCGCTGCCGCTCGCCGACAGCAACGCGCCACTGCCGAGCGAGTTGAGGCAACCGCGGCCCGCGCCCACCGCGGAGTTGTTGCCGCACGGGCACGGCGTGCCGCTGCCGTCGCCGGGACAGAACGAGCTGCCCACGACGCCCTCGCAGGAATCGATCACACCATTGCCATCGATGTCGCTGGCGGTGCCCTCGGCGATCTCCGCATCGTCCGGGATGCCGTTGGCGTTGCAGTCACTCGACGCACCCACGTACAACAACACTTGGTAGTCCTCGTCAGGACTGCCAATGGTGCCGCCGGTGCCGGTCGAGGGCACGTAGAGCCCATCGCCGTTGTTGTCGTAGACGATCTGCGCCGAGATCACCATGCCGCCGAGCGTGCGAGCATCGCTGGTGGCGAGGTTGGCGGGCGACTGGCCGAGGTGCGCTGCGGCGCTGATGTTGCCCGAGTACGGGGCCCCCGAGGAGATCGAGTTCGTGTCGTTCAGGCGCAGGAACGTGATCTGGTAGTTGCGGCCCGAGTTGCGACCGGCAAGCACTTGACCTTGGGCGAAGACGAGTTCGAGCTTGTAGCTGAAGCTCGCCGAGTCGAGCACTGCGCGGAACAAGCCCACGCTGACCGAGCCCGGCAGGCTGTCGCGCTCGAACGAACCGACGAACCACACGTTGCCGACCGAGTCGATCATCGGCGCGCTCATCGTCGGGCCGGTGGGCGCCGTGGCGCCGATGAAGGCCCGCAGGCGACCGATGCGCGTCGTGCCGTTCTGGTAGACGACCTTGCCGTCGGAGACACCGCCGGCTTCACGCGTCCACGCCGCTGCGGTCCAGCTCTGGGCACCCGTCAGGGGATCGACCTTGCACACAGCCATGTAATTGTTCGGGTTCGTGAACGGCGTCAAGGACGGCGGCGTGAAGGCGTAGTACACAACACCCGCCGCGAGCAGGTTGCCCTGCTGGTCGCTGCCGAGGCCGACCTGCGAGCTGCCGCCTTGGAAGGCGGTCTGATCGTGGTAGTGGTCGAGTTCCTGGCTGCCCCCCGCGACTTGGCTGTTCCAACCGGGGGAGTCCGCATCGGCCACCAGAGCCGGCAGAGTCAGGGCGCGCGGCGCGAGGAAGCCGCCATTGGCGTCCAGGCCGACGACGTTGATGGCGCCGCACAAGCTGCTGGCGGCCGCGGTGCGCGCGAGGATCCCCGCGGTGCCGGTCACCGCGCCGGTGAAGAGCGTCGGGAAGTTGGCCGGCGTGTAGCCCAGCGCGCCACGGTGGTCGCTGATGCCCGCGGCAAAGTGCGCGCTGGCGGTGCCGGCGACGACGCCACCGGCGACCTGCTCGAACACGTACTGGCGATTGAAGTTGGTGCCGATCAAGATCGGGCGTCCAGCGACGCTCGAGGGGATGATGTTCGGGGTGTTGTGCGTCGTGGTGGAACCCGCCAGCAAGTGGGAGGTCGCGGCCGTGTCGGAAGCCCCCAAGCTCGAGAGGACGTTGACCGTCGCCGAGCGCGCAGGCAACGCCACGCGGAAGTAGTTGTTGCCGGTCACCGGATTCAAGGTGCCGCAAGGCAACGTGGAGAAGTTGTCGGCGCGGAAGTGCACGTTGCCCGCGTCGTCGATGGCACCCATGCCGAAGGCCGCCAAGTTGCAGCCATCCGTCGGGCTGTTCGAAGCCGCGACGATGCGCGAGACATGCAAGCGCGAGGGCCGCGTGGTGGTCATGTGGGCCACGCCGCCGACGATGTTGGCGAGCGCGGTCCCGGCCGGATCGCCATCCATGAACTCCGCCGTGGCGAAGCCGAAGCGCGCGCCCGTCAGGCCTGAGGTCGACAGCGGCGCGCCGGCGTCGTTGCGCGCCGAGTTGTTGTTCACTCCAAAGCCCGGCGCGGTCCACAGGTCATAGTTCGCGCGCAGAAAAGGCTGGTTCGTGGCGATCGTCTTGGAGATCGCTTGCGCGTTGGCGATGCCGTTGAAGAACAAGGGCGCGGCGTTGCGCTGCTGGCTGGTCTTGACGATCGGCGCGATGCCGAAGGCCGTGCCCCAGCTCGAACGGATGGCCGCGAGGTCGACGATGTAGTCGTTGATCTGGTCGGCGGCCGAGTGGGCGTCGATGGCATCGCCCGGCAAGCCGTTCAGCTTGGAGACCGAGTCTTGCGCCACGACGGCGGGGGCGCAGGCGAGCACGAAGGCGGCGAGGGAGAGGTGGTGTCGCATGGTGGAGGGTCGTTGGGGGTGTCTGGGCGGGCCCAAGGAGAGGGACAGAAGCCACCCAAGACCACCAAAGATGCCCGAGGATCGTGAAGAACGGGTGGACGCAAGACGCGAGCTGCGTTCATTTCCGACGTTGTCGACCCCAAACACGGACGAATTCAGCACTTGCAGGCCGACCGGGCAACCGCAGGGCCGCTGCGCGCGCGGCCACTTGCCGACCCCCCATCCAACCGCGGCGCGCACTGCGCGGCCTAGCGCCCGACTGCGCTGGCTGGCTTGAGCTCGACACCGCGCTGGATGGCGCCTTGGGCTCTGCGCGCGGCACGCTCGGCGCGGCGCAGCTCGTCCGGGTCGCCGCTCCAATCCAACACGAGTTCGAGCCGCGTTTCGCCACGCGACACCACGCAACTCTTTTGCGCGCCACCCTTCTGCAGCCTCTCGACCAGATCGGCGCGATCGGCGACCTGTGCGCCGTCGAGCTGAAGCACGCGATCGCCCACCAAGAGCCCCGCGGCGGCGCCACGACCATCCCTCTCGACGCGTTGAATGGTCGCATCTTCACCAAGGCGCACGCCCAGCATGCGCCGCGGCAAGGGCTCCATGTCCGTGCGATCGAGCAGGCGATCGAGGTTGGCGAAGTGGAGCGCCGACAGCAGCACGACCTTCGAGCTGTGCCGCACTTCGTCGAGCGGCGTGTTGATGAAGGTGTCGTTCTGGGTGTGGTGCACGAACGTGTAGTCGCGCTCGCTCTGCCTCCAGAAGAACGCCGGCACGCCGGCCGCGATGAAGGGCGCATGGTCGGAGTCGCCGCTGTTGCGCAAGCCCTCCACTTCGCGCAGCTCAAAACCGTAGCGGGGATCGAGCGCACGCAGCCGTTCGGCCAAGGGCTCCATGTCCGGCAACATGGCGAAGGTCGCATCGAGGCCAGCGAGGAAGGTGCCACCGCCGTCGTGGTTGAGCACGATGCTGGTGCGCGGCAACTCGTCGGCGTGGTCCCGCACATAGCCCTGCGATCCAAAGAGGCCCTGCTCCTCCCCGGTGTAGAGCACGAAGCGGATCGTGCGGCGAGGCTGCACGCCGCTCTGCGCCAAGACACGCGCCGCCTCCATGGTCGTGGCGACGCCGGTGCCGTTGTCCTGCGCGCCCTCTGCGCCATCCCATGTGTCGAGGTGCCCTTGCACGATCACGTACTCGTCGGGGAACTCCGCGCCGACGATATCGGCGACGACATTGGCGCACGGCACCGGCCCGTCCTCGAAGCGATTGTCGATCAGGAACTCGAGCTCGACCGCCGTTCCAGCGCGCAGGCGCCGCACCAGCTCCTCGTGTTGGTCGAAGCGCACGCGCACGGTCGGACGCGTGCCGCGCGCTTGCGCGCGGAAGTCGCCGGACATCACGAGCAAGCCGCTCTTGGCGCCCGCGCGCAGCAAGCCCCGTGGACGCGTCTCTTCGTACAGCTGCTCGAGGCGCTTGCGCCACGCGCCGTCCATGCGCTCGTCGACGCGCACCATCCATGCGCCACGCAGCCCATCGACGCCGAGCGCGTCGAGCGCGGCCTGGTCGCGCGGTTCGAGGCGCGCCGGACCGCGTTGCACGCCCTCCGTGCCCACGGTCCACGCAGCCGTCATGAAGTCGAGCTCGAGCGGCTCGGCGCCGAGCACGCGACCGTGGGACGGGCCGCGATCGAAGCGCGCCGCCGCCATGCCCCATGTCTCGAGACGCGCGTCGAGGCCCCACGACTCGAACTGGGAGCGCGCCCACTCGCAAGCCGCGTCGGCCTTCCGCGATCCGGTCAGCCGCGGCGCGTGTTCATCGCACAACACACTCAGCAGTTCGATCGTCCGATCGTCGTTGAGCGCGAAGGCGAGCGCACGCTCCAAGTCGTCGTCGACGGTGGGCGCGAGCTGCGGCGCGTCTTGCGCCTCCCCAACCGGCGTCGCCACGCGCGGCTGGTCGCCCGCGACCAGCTCCGTGGTCGACTGCGCGGCCGGGGGCGCGGTGTCCGACGAAGCACCGGGACGCGGAGCGTGGCAGGCTACGAGGACCAGCGTCGATGCGAGGGCGAGCTTCCAGGGGCGCATGCAGGGCGAGCATAGTCGCTCGCCGCGCGCGTGGCGCGGACGATTCACCCAGCGCCTCCCTTGAGCCCCGCGACCCGCGACGGGACACTCTCTCCTGTGGCGACCGGCCGTCCCTTGCTGATCCTCGTGCCCACGCGCCTCGAACGGCGCGTCTTGGAAGCATCGGGCGAGTTCGCCGGCCGCGCCTTGGTGCACGAAATCGGCGTGGGCCCGATCGCCGCGGCGGCCAATGCCACGCTGCTCGCGGCCCGCCTTTCCCCGGCGCGCGTGCTGTTGGCGGGCATCGCCGGGAGCTACGACTTGGCGCGCGCCCCGCTCGGCGCGGCGCGCTTCGCCACGCGGACGCGTTGCCTCGACATCGGGGCCTTGCCCTCCGATGGAAGCGCCGACGGGACACGCGTCGTCCCCCTGCGGCTTGCTCCGCCCGACGACGCGTGGCTGGTCGACGAGCTCGAACTCGCGCCGCCGCCGCGCCTGCGCGTGCCCGAAGAGCCCTGCGTGCTGCTCACCGTCCACGCCGCGTCGGGCACCAGCGCGCAAGCAACCGCGCGCGCGCGCGCCGCGGACGCCTTGCTCGAAGACATGGAAGGCCACGCCGTGGCTCTCGCCTGCCGGACGATCGGCGTGCCGTGCTCGATCGCGCGCGGCGTGTCGAACGCCGCCGGCGACCGCGCACACGCGCGTTGGACGGCCGACGCGGCGCTGCTCGCCGTGCGCGAGTTGGCGCTCGACTGGTGCGGGCGATGAAGCTCGCCTTCGGCATCTCGCCCTGCCCCAACGACGTGTGGGCCTTCGCCGGCCTCTTGTCGGGCGCCGTGCGCATCGCTGGCGTCGAACTCGCCTTCGAGCTCGAGGACATCCAGGACCTCAACGACTCGTTCCGCGCCGGACGCCTGCCCATCGCCAAGACGAGCTTCCTCGCCGCGCTGCAATCGCCGCGACCCTTGGTCGTGCTGCGCCGCGGCAGCGCGCTCGGCTTCGGAGTGGGCCCCATCCTCGTCGCGCGCCGCGCAGCTCCGCCGCCCTCGCGCGCGCACGTGCTGCTGCCGGGCGCCAACACGACGGCCGCGCTGCTCTTCCGCCTCTACGGCGCGCCGGCCTCGAAGCTGGAGCAGGTCGTGTTCTCCGAGATCCTGCCGCGCCTCGCCGCCGGCACGGCGGACATGGGCGTGTGCATCCACGAAGGACGCTTCGTCTACCAGCGCTTCGGCCTCGAACTTGCGCAGGACCTCGGCGAGGCGTGGGAGCGCGACACGGGCGCGCCGTTGCCGCTCGGCGGCATCATGGCCGACGCGACGCTCGATCCGGCGCTGGTCGCCGCCTGCGACGACGCGCTCGCCGCCTCGCTCGCTTGGGCGCGCCAGCATCCCGACGCGGCGTTGGCGCTGTGCCGCCGCCACGCGCAGGAGCTCGACGACGAAGTGCTGCGCCGGCACATCGAGCTGTACGTCAACGCGCGCACGCACGATCTCGGCGAGGAGGGACGCGCGGCCTTGGACGCGTTGTGGTCCCGCGCCAAGGCTTGCGGCTTGCTGGACTCGCAAGCGCCGCCGTTGCGCATCCGCTGAAGCCCCTCCGCTCGAGACACCTGGACACATGCTGCTCGTCGCGATCACGATCCTCTGTTCCTCGCCACAAGCGACTTCCCTCCCGCGGCAGGGTGCCGCGACCACCGACGCGGCGCCGCGCCTAGTCGATTGGTCGCGCGACACCGCCCGCCAGACGCTCGTCGACAAGGAAGAGGGCGTCTACTTGGGCCACGTCTCGACGCTCTTGCTCGACGATGGACGCACCATCCTCGCCGCCTATCCCAAGGGCCATGGAAAGGGCGCCATCGTGCTCAAGCGGAGTCCCGATGGCGGCCTCACCTGGAGCGAGCGCCTGCCCACTCCCCCTTCGTTCGCCACCAGCCTCGAAGTGCCCACCTTGTTCCGCGTGGTGGGCGCCGACGGCCAACGCCGCATCATCCTCTTCTCGGGGCTCCACCCCGCGCGGCACGCGCTCTCGGAGGACGAAGGCGCCACTTGGAGCGAGCTGAAGCCCACCGGCGAGTGGGGCGGCATCGTCGTCATGGGCGACCTCGTGCCGAGCGGCGCGCCGGGGCGGTATCTGGCCTTCTTCCACGACGACGGGCGCTACTTCCGGAAGCCGGGCGAGGAGGACCCGAAGAAGCGCGGCGTGTTCGACCTCTATCAAGTCGAGTCGCTCGACGGCGGAGCGAGCTGGGGCGCGCCGCGCAGCTTGCACGCTTCATCCACCCTGCACTTGTGCGAGCCCGGCGCAGTGCGCTCCCAAGACGGCGCCACGCTGTTGCTCGTCATGCGCGAGAACGCGCGCCGCGCCGAATCGCACTGGATCGCCTCGAACGACGAGGGTGCGACCTGGAGCGCCCCGCGTCCCGTCCACCCCGCCCTGACCGGCGACCGGCACACCATCAGGCGCGCCAAGGATGGACGCCTGGTGATCGTCTACCGCGACATGAACCTCGCCAAGGACCACCCCTGGAAGGGCGACTTCGTGGCGTGGGTGGGCACCTACGAGGATCTGGCGCAGGGACGCCCGGGGCAAGCCAAGGTGCGCTTGCTCGACAACCAGGACAGTTGGGACTGCGGCTATCCCGGACTCGAAGTCCTGCCGGACGGGACCTTCGTGGCCACCACCTACGGCCACTGGGAGCAGGGCGCCAAGCCCTGGATCGCCAGCGTGCGCTTCGAGCTCTCCGCGCTCGACGCTGCGGCGGAGAAGTCAGGGACGGAGAAGTGAAGGACGAGCAAGCGCGAAGAGCACGAGCACGCGCCGGACCAACCGTCAATTCAATTTGACAGCCTCGACGTTCACGGCGTCCAAGTCAGCTCGAGTCCATTGGTCAGGTTGAACACGCTGGCCGTGCAATAGCCGGCCGCGTTGCGATACCAGATCTGGTAGGTGCGCACGTCGCCGGGCGCCACGAGACCCGCGCTGGAAACTGGCAGGTCGCCTGCGGCCGGATAGAGCGATGCGCCGACGACATTGGCCTTGGTCCCGAGGCGCACGACCACGCCCCCCGCGCAGCGCAGTCCATCGCCGAAGGCCACTCCAAGACCGCCGCCGGAGCGGGAAGTGCCTTGGAAGTACAACGCCGAACTGCTGGGCATCGCCTCGCCGCGCAAGACGAGGCTGTCGGTCGACACGCTGGCGACGCCGCTGGCGCGCAAGCGCCCCGCGCCGCCGAGCGAGTGCAGGCAACCCGCGGAACTGCCCATCGAGCTCGAGTTGCCGCACGGGCAGGACGCGCCCGTGCCGTCGCCGAAGCAGTACGGCGAGCCGGTGCTGGGCAGGCTGATGGCGAGGTCGAGCGGAGCGATGTCGAGGTTGGCTCCGGGGCCTTGGACGGCGAAGGTGTAGGAGCACCACTGGGTGGCGGCATACGTCCCGGGATTCGCGCTCGGATCGACCGAGGAGAAGATCCCGGCCGTGCACTCGCTGAATTCGAAGGCCACCGGCTGCGCGCCAGCCGCCAACGGCAGGCCGAACAAGCGCACGCCGTCGACGCCGCCGTAGTTGTTGGCGAAGCCCACGGACACCGGGATCGAGCCCGCGTTCACCAAGACCCCACCGACCATCAGCGTGCTGTTGGCGAGATCGAGCGGGTAGTTGACGTACTGCCCGGGCGTGATGGGGTTGCCGGGCAGCCAAGCCTCGAGACGCAGTTCGACCGCGTCACCCGGCGTGGCGGCGAAGAAGGGACCGCTTTGCACGCTCGCCGACTGCACGACGCCGCGCACGACCAGCGCCACGTCGCCGGCCCAGGCGGAACCCGCCAGGCACAAGCCGGCGGCGATGCGAGCAAGACGACGCATGCCTGTGGATTCTAGTGTCCGGAGCCTACTTTCCGCGACGGGTGGATGCGCGCCAGCACCAGCGCCGACTAGGAGCGCGCGACTCGACGCCCTGTGGGCGCGTAGTCTGGCCTTGGCGCTGGGGGCGAGCTTAAGGTGTCCCCCATGGAATGCATGGACCGCCCGCGCGCTTGGCTGCTCGTGTCGATGCCGGGCGTGGCCCTGCTGCTGGCGGGCGTCGCCCCGGCCGCGCCGCAAGGGCGATCCGACGACAGCGACGCGTACTTCGCGCGCGGTCCCATCCACGAGCTGCGGTTGGTGGTCTCGCGCCAAGCGGAAGCGGCCTTGCGCGAATCGCCGCGCAGCTACGCGCCCGTCGTGGTCGAGATCGACGGCAAGGCGCGCCTCCTGGGCGGCGGCGTCAAGCTCAAGGGCGCCGCCGGCAGCTACCAAGAGTGGGACCAGCGGCCCGCGCTGACCATCAAGCTCGACAAGTTCGACGGCCAGGACCTCTTCCACGGCCTCGAGAAGTTCCACCTGAACAACTCGGTGCAGGACGAGTCGCTGCTGTCGGAGTGGCTCTCCTCCGAGTTGTTCCGCGAGTGTGGGCTGCCGGCGACGCGCGTTGCGCATGCGCGCGTCAAGTTGAACGAGCGCGACATGGGCGTTTATGTGCTGAAGGAGGGCTTCGACAAGCGCTTCCTGCGTCGTTGGTTCAAGGACGACGAAGGCAACCTCTACGACGGCGGCTTCTGCATGGATGTCGACGAGGACCTCGAGCTCGACTCCGGATCGGGTGGCGAGGAACGCGCCGACTTGAAGGCGTTGGCGCGCGCCGCCACCGAGCCGGACCTGCAAAAGCGCTGGAAGGACTTGCCGGAGTTGCTGGACATCGAGCGCTTCACGCGCCATGTCGCGCTCGAAGCCATGATCGGCCACTGGGACGGCTACGCGTGGAACCGCAACAACTACCGCCTGTACTTCGAACCCGGCGGCAAGGCGGTGTACTTGCCGCACGGCATGGACCAGTGCTTCCAGGATCCCAACGCCTCGGTGCTCGACATGCCCGTGGCGCATGTGGCGAAGAGCGTCATGAAGAACCCCGCGTGGCGCGCCGAGTATCGCCGCGAAGTGGCCAAGCTCTTGCCGAAGTTCGAGGCCAAGCGGCTTTGCAAGAAGCTCGACGAGGTGCAGCGGCGGCTGGAGCCGGCGCTCAAGAAGGTCTCCACGGACGCGGCGGCGGCGCAGGCGCTGCGCGTGCAGGAGCTGCGCGAGCGACTGGTCGAACGCGAACGCGCGCTCAAGGAGCAGAAGTCGCTGCCCGAGCCCAAGCCGCAAGTCTTCAAGCCCGGGGTCGCCGTCCAAGTAAAGGGCTGGCGTCCCATGTCGGAGGTCGAGGACGCCGTCGTCGAGCCGCGCAAGCTGGGAGCGACGCAGTTCCTGTCCATCGCCTGCGGCGCGTCGCGACGCTGCGTCGCGAGCTGGCGCAGCGGCGTGTTGTTGTCGCGAGGCCACTACAAGCTCTCGGCGCAGGTGCAGCTCGAAGGCGTCGAGGCACTCGTCGAAGAGGGCGCGCCGGCCGCGGGTGCTGCGCTGCGCATCTCCGGCGCGTCGAACGCGCGCACGGAAGGTGGTTCAGGCCTGAAGGCGCTGGAGTTCGAGTTCGAAGTCGCCGAGGAAACCGGCGATGTCGAGTTGGTGCTCGAGCTGCGCGCGCAGCAGGGCACGGCCATGTTTCGCCAAGACAGCTTGCGCCTGACGAGGCTCGATCGGCGCTGAGTTCGATCCGGCGCTGGCCTGGATCGGCGCAGGGCTGGCCCGGAGCGGACCAGGGCCGAAGCGGAACTGGACAGGCGCCACCGCGACCAAACCCGACCCGGGAGCCTGGCGCCGGCCACGCGCCCACTCAGGGCTCCAGCGCCAGTTCCAAGAGCTGCGGCGCCCCCGCCATCGACTTGGATACCGACTTGGACGGCAAGGTGAGCAGGTACAGGCGACCGTAGGCGTCGTCGGGCAGATTGCCTTTGGCGTCCAGCCCGCGCGGCTCGCCGCCGAGCGCGCGCACGAGCTTGGGGATCGTGTTCGAGTGGCCGCACACCACGAGCACGGCGCCATCCTCCAAGGCTTGGCAAGCCTCGACGAGGCGCTCATGCTCCGTCGCGGCCACGACTTCGAGCGTCAGCCCCGAGCGCGCGGCGAGCGGCGCGACCGTGGCTTGCGTGCGTTGGAACGACGAAGCGTAGATCGCCTTGGGCCGCAGCTCGCCCAAGAGGCGCGCCACTTCCTGCGCGCGTGCGACGCCACGCTCGGACAAGGCGGGATCCTGGTCGCCATCGGCGGCCTTCTCGGCATGCCGCAGCAAGACGATGGTGCGCGGCCGCGGCGGCGGAGCTTGCTCTGCGCCGCGCGTGTCGGGCGTGGTGGACTGCAAGAGCAGGGCGAAGAGCAGCGCAAGGAAGAGCGACGGGTACGTCATGGCGGATGCGTGGCGTGTGGGTGCAGGCTACGGTGCATCGGTCCTGAAGCCGCACGGATTGTGCTGGAAGGGCTGGCAGGACAGGTCGCACGAAAGCGCGACCGGCGCGGGCAATCACTGCCTGCGCCGGTCGCGTAGGAACTGGGCCGCGCGTCGAGCGGCCTCTAGGGAAGGCTCGCCTCAGGGAAGGCTCGCCTCAGGGAAGGCTCGCCACAGGGAAGCTCGCCTCAGGGAAGCTCAGCTCGCCGGCTTGCCCGCGTCGCGCTTCTCGAGCATCTCCTTGCGGAGGTCCTGCGCGATGTTCTTGATGTCCTGCATAGCCTTGCGCACGCGCGAAGTAGCGGCCTTGTTGCCCGCATCGGCCTTGGCGACATCGTCGCGGCAGGCTTCCACGGCCTGGACGAGGCGATCGTAGTTCTGGCTCATGGTCTCTATGTCCGAAACTGGGACTGCGGAGTGGCGTGACGAGCATCCAAGCCCGGCGCCGAGAGTTTGGTTTTGACCACACGGCGCGGATGGGCGCAAGTCCACAGCCTGACCAAGCCGCCCGTCCTTCCAAACTCGATTTACCTTAACCCCAAAATACCAAGGCTTTGCGGAGACGAAATACCGCCACCTCAGGCTTGGGAGAGCTCCCAGCTCGGATCTCAACCGGCGCCGAGTTCCAGCACCAACTCGTACTGCTCGCGAGTCAACGGTTGGATCGACAGGCGCTGTCCCTTGGCGAGCAGCAGCATGCCGCTCGAGCGCGGATCCGCGCGCAAAGCCTCCATCGTCACGGGTTTCCCGAAGGCCCGCAGTGCTTCGATCTCCACCTGCATCCAGCGCGGATCCGCAGGGTCCGAAGCCGGATCCTCGTGGTCGTGACCCTTCACGAACTGCGTCGGGTCGGGATGACCGGGCCGCACCACCTTGGCGAGGCCAGCGCCGTGCGGCGGCTCGGCGTTGCTGTGCCAGAACACCACAAGGTCCCCCACCCGGCAATCGTCGCGCAGAAAGTTGCGCGCCTGGTAGTTGCGCACCCCATCCCAACCCGTGCGCCGTCCCGCGGCTTTCTGCAGGTCCTGGAAGCTGAACACATCCGGCTCGGACTTGAACAACCAGTGCCGGACCTCGGCGCCGCGCGCCAAGGCGTTGGCCGAGGCCGGCACGCCCTGGCTGGCAGGCTCGCTGGGCTTGCCGGATCTCTTGGCGCTCGAGCCCTGCTTGGAGGCTTCCTTGGAGGCCTTGGACTTGACCGTACCGCGAGCTTTGGAGTGCTTTGAGTTCGAGTTGCTGCCCTTCGCCATGGTGGCGGGATAGTCGCACGCGCGCGGCCTGCGGATCCACCGCCTCGCCGCGCGCCGGCCACGCGCCGCTCAGCGCAGCCCGACCGGTCCCTCGCCCCGTTCGCGCAGGGCGCTCGGCCTTCCCAGCACCTCGGCCGCCAGCACCGCACGGCGCAAGTCGGCGCGCGTGCCGAGGAGCTTGGTCGCGCGTTCGGCGCGCGCGGGCCGCCTCGGCGCGGGCTCCGTGGGCTTGGCGTCGTGCTCGAAGCTCGTCATCGCCGCCGCGGAGACCGTGGCCCGGCGTCCCGACGCCGGCTCGCGCTCCACGCGCAGGAAAGCCTCGCGTCGAGCACGCTCCTCCTCGAGCCGACGCCGGTGCTCGGCCATGGCCAGCTCCTCTTCGTCGGGCTGCGGCACGCCGCTCGTCTCGAGCTCCTCCTCGTAGCTCTCGCCCTCGCTCGAACGGGCCTCGGCGCCGCGCAGCTCGCGTCGCTGGGCGACCTCCGTCGACTGCTCCGACTCGCGCGCCTCGCGGTGCAAGTCCCCGGCACGTCCGCGCTCGACGCGCCGCGACACGGCCTCGACTGCGGGCGCGGGCGCCGGGATGGGCGGCGGCTCCGGCGCGCGAGCTGGATCCTCGCCGCGCATGAGGGCTTCGAAGGCGCGCCGCGCTTCGTCGCCATCGGCGTCGATGTCCTCCTCGACTTCGGTCGCGGGAGCGGCCGACTCAGCGCGCCGACGCGACTCCTCGTTCCGCGTCTTCACGGCTTCGTGGATCGTGCGCAGGATCGGCAGCACGACCACGAAGAAGAAGACGACGAACTTGATGAAGTCGCCGAAGTCGATGGCGGCCAGCACGGTGTCCGCCTCAGACCTGCTGCGGGGCTTCGCCGCCGTCGCCGGCCAAGGTCGAGCGCATGCGCGTGTCGGCCTCGACGTTCTTCAGGCGGTACATGTCCATCACGCCCATGTTGCCGCTCCTCAGCGCGCTCGCCATGGCGAGCGGCACCTCGGCCTCGGCCAACACGACCTTGGCGCGGTTCTCCTGCACCTGCGCCTTGAACTCCTGCTCGGCCGCGACGGCCATGGCGCGACGCTTCTCGGCCATCGCCTGCGCGACGCGCTTGTCGGCCTCGGCCTGGTCGGCCTGCAGGCGCGCGCCGATGTTCGTGCCGATGTCCACGTCGGCGATGTCGATCGAGACGATCTCGAACGCCGTGCCGGCGTCGAGGCCCTTGTGCAGCACGTTCTTCGAGATCGAGTCGGGGTTCTCGAGCACGTCCTTGTGCGAGTCCTTCGATCCGATCGTCGACACGATGCCTTCGCCGACGCGCGCGATGATCGTCTCCTCGCCGGCGCCGCCGACGAGGCGCTTGATGTTCGTGCGCACCGTCACGCGCGCCTTGGCCAGGACCTGGATGCCGTCCTTGGCGACCGCGGCGATCTCGGACTTGCCCTGCGCGGGGTTGGGGCAATCGATGACCTTGGGCGTGACCGAGGTCTTGACGGCCTCGAGCACGTCGCGTCCGGCGAGGTCGATGCCCGCCGCGGTGCGGAAGTCGAGCTCGATGCCGGCGCGATTGGCGGAGATCAGGGCCTGCACGACCTTCTGCACGCGACCACCGGCGAGGAGGTGCGCCTCGAGGTCGCGCGAGCTGATGCCGTCGATGCGCGCCTGCACCAGCATGATCTTGGCGTCGAGGATCGTCGCCGGACTGACCTTCCTGAGGCCCATGGCGAACATCTCGAACAGGCCGATGCCGGCGTTGGTCGTCACCGAGCGCACGTACAGGTTGGCGTAGCGCAGGAAGATGCCGAGGAACACCAAGAGGAACAGCGCCAGCACGACGACGCCGACGACCATCAGGAGGCTCGGGCCGGAATCTTCGGCGACTTGGCGCGTGCCTTGGAACAGGAGCAGGGACGACATGGGGGTCTGGCTTTCTTCTTGGTTTGGCGGTGTTGCCGGGATGGGTCGCGCGGGCGCCCGCGGTGGGGCGCGGCCCGAGCGTGGATGGGTGCGTTGGTTCAGGCGCCTTGGCGCGCCACGACGACGCGGTTGCCCTCGATCTCGACCACGACGAGCGGCGTGCCGGGCTCGAGGAACTCGCCGCGCGTGACCACGTCGACGCGGCGCTCGCCGATGCGCGCCGTGCCGCCGGGGCGCAGCATGCTCTCGGCGACGCCGGACTTGCCGGCGAGCGTCTCGTTGAGCGGGTCGACGGCCGCGGGCTTGTCGAAGCTCGAGCCCTTGTTGACTAGGAACCGCCCCACCGGCGAGTGCGGCAGGATGCGGAAGCCCAGCCACATCGCGGCCGGCACGCCCACGGCCGTGGCGGCGAGGAAGATCCAGCCCGCCGTGGCGCCGGCGGCGAAGGCGCTGACGCAGGCGACGCCAATGCAGATGGCGGCGGCGATGCCCAGCGCCCCGAAGCTCGGGAAGCACACCTCGGCCACGATCAGCGCGAGGCCCACGACCAAGAGGATCACGGCCAGCGTCACGATGCCACCTCGCGGACGACCAGGCGTCCCATGTCGTTCGAGACCACCACGACGCGCGCGCCGCCATCGACGTGCGGACCTTCCGAGCGCGCCTCGTGCTCGTCCAGCGCGCCGAAGCGCACCTTGCCCACCGGCCGCAGGTCGGTCAGGGCCGTGCCGACGGCCCCGGGTCCGACGCGACTCTCGCCCACGGCTTCTCCCGGCACGGCGGCGGCGGCGTGGGCCAAGACGACGCGGCGCACGCCCGGTGTCTTCGGCAAGAGGCGCGACACGACCATGGCGACGACCAAGGCGGCCGCCGCCGCCGCGAGGACTTGGAAGGTGCTCGACAACAGATGGTCGCGCGCGAAGGGCTCGGTCAAGGCCAGTTCGGCGTCGCCACCCGACAAGGCGAGGCCGCCGACGATCAACAACAAGCCCCCGACGCCGAACCAGATGGTGCCCGGCAGCACGAAGAGCTCGACGATCAGCAGCACGACGCCCGCGCCCACGGCGACCAGGTGCGGCACCTCGGCGAGTCCCGCGAAGTACTTGCCCACCAGGATCAACACGAAGCACGCGATCGACAACACGCCCGGCACGCCGAAGCCCGGCGACTTCAGCTCGAGCCAACCGAGCACGAGCCCCGCCATCAACAAGAGCGGCGTCAAGCGCGCCAGCCAGGCGATGAACTCCTCGCTGCGGCTCTTCTCGAGGATCGACAAGCGCGCGTCGGCCGCCAGTCCCGCGCGCTCGAAGAGCGCGCCTTCGTCGTCGGCGAGTCCATCGGCCATGCGCAGCTCCACTGCGCGCTTGGCGGTCAAGTTCACCAGCTTCCCGCTGGCGGCGAGCGACTCGACGAGCGCGAAGTCCGCGCCCTTCTCGCGCAGCGCGTCGTACTCGGCGCCCGAGACCACGCGCGTCTCGCCCTCTACCTTGACGAGGCGCGCCTCGGCGTCGGGATCGACCATCGCCGCCGCGAGCGCCGCGCTGCGGCCGTGCTTCTCGGCCGCGGAGGCGAACTGCGAACGCAGGAAGCTGATCTCCTTCTCGCGCACGGCTTCGTCCGGGATGGGCGCGAGGCCCTCGGGCCCCACGACCACCGGCAGGGCCGAGCCGATCGTGCCCGCGGAGTGCATGTAGATGCGCTTGCAAGCGAGCGTCACCAAGGCGCCTGCGCTCGTGGCGTGGCGGTTGACCCACGCCACCGTCTCGACGCCGGCGGACTCCGCCTCGTAGAGCTGCTTTTGCAGGACCCACAGCACATCCAACGCTCCACCCGGCGTGTCGATCTCGACGACCAGCGTGCGCGCCTCCGCGCGCTTGGCTTGCGCCACCGCCCGCTCGAGCAGCGCTTGGCTGCCCACATCCAGCTCGCCCTCCAACCGGACCTGCAGCCAAGCGGGTGCGCTGGGCGCGGGGACTTCCGTCGCGCCTTGGCCGCACGCCGCCGCGAACGCCAAGACAAGGAGCACCCACAGGCGCGCGGTCCAAGGGCGCCGTCTGGAGACGGGAGTCGCTGGCCCGCGGACGGGGCGTCGCTCGCCCGAAGCAATGGAAGGGAACATCGCGCCTGACAGTATGGTGAGACGGGCGGGGCGACTCCACCTCCGAACCAGTGCGTGCCGATCAGGAGACGGGGGAATCGCGCCGCCGACCGCCCGCAGCCCCTCCACCCGACGCCGACCCTGACACAGTTCGTACCCGCCGCTCCAGACCGGAACAGCCATCGACTTGCGCGTCGGCCCGGCACCCCCTACCCTTTTTTGAAGCGGCAATACCCTTGCCCCGCACCCCACCATGAAGAAGTACACCGTCGCCACGCTGCTCGCCGCCGTCGCGGGCTTCGCCGTCCTGACGCAAGCCACCCCCGAGTTCAGCTACAAGCACCGCGACCCGAATCTGGCCGTGTCGCAGGGTGTGGTCGTGTCGGATCCGGATCCGGCCGACTGCCCGTTCTGCGGCGGCGACCCCGCGCTCCACATCCGCCGCATGGTCGAGGTGCAAATCGACTCCATGCGTCGACTCGCTGCTTCGCTGCTCTGAGCCGGGTCGCGCGCCGCGTCCAGAACACGGCCCAGCAGTCCAAGACTGCCTTGATCACGACCGCCTCGCGTCCCGCCGGACGCGGGGCGGTCGCTTTCCAGCGGCGCAGCGGGAGGCCCTCGATCAGGGAGCGCAGCTAGACGAGATCGCTGTCGAGCAAGGTCGTCCACAACTGCGCGCGCAAGTCCCGCTCGAACAAGCGCGGTTCGAACGAGCGCGCGCACAAGACGCGTCCCGAGTCATGCGGTCGCAGCCCAGCCAACTGCAAGGTCGCGAAGGCGCGACTGCGCGTAGGCACGATGGCGAGCAACAAGGCCACGCCGCTCGCCCGCGCGCGCGCCTTGGCGGCCTCGAGCAGGATGCGCGCGACATCGTCATCCCCCTCCGGCACCAGCCAGTCGACCACGGCGAGGGAGGAGGGATGCAACGACTCGCCAGAACCGAGCACCAGCATCCCGGCCAACTCGCCTTCGCCGTTCGAGATTCCCAGGCACTCGTAGCTCCTCGAGGGATGGTCGCCGACACGCCAAGCCAGGAAGGCCGCGTCGTGGTCCACGCACGACGGCCGTTCCGCGGCGAGGCGCGCCCACAAGCGATCGTGACGCGCGTCGAACCCCGCCAGCGCTAGAACCTCCGCAGGCGGACTCCCGCCCCCGGCGCCGACCTCGGCGTACAGCACGACCTCGCGGCGCAAGGGCAGGTAGCCGAGATGCCGCTCGCCCACGCGCAACGCCGCCTCCACCGGCCATCCGTAGTGCACCACCGTCGAGTCGGCGCCACCGTGTAGACGGAAGTGCTCGACGCCGCACTCGACCAGGAGCCGCGCGCCCGAAAGACCCGCGCGCCGCGCCGGCGACACGAAGCTGTCGACGACATGGCCGAGGCGCGCGGCGCGGCCCGCCACGCGCCCGCGCAGGGACGACGAACCAAAGAACGCCTGCACAGCGCCGTCCCGCGTCGCACCCACGCCCTCGAGCCGCGCCGCGCCACCGTCGCCGAACGCGTGCCGCCACTCGCGCTCGTCGCGGCGGCGCGGCGCGAAGGCTCTGTCCCAAGCCTCGCGCAAGGCGCGCGGATCCAGTTCGGAAAGCGACGCGAGCTGGTCCATCAAGCGAGGTCCGTGTCCAGCAGTGTCAAGTGGACTTGACGAGCCAGCGCGCGCGCCTCGTCGGGCCTGCCAGCGACGAAGCACGCGTGCGTGTTCTCGAGCGCCACGAGCACCAAGCCCAGTCGCGCCCAGCGCGCCCCGTGCGGGTCGAGGTGCGAGGCGAGCAGCGCCACGCGGGTCGCTGCCGATCGACGGCCGAACGCGGCGAGGTGCGCGAGGAGCGCCGCCGCCGCTTCGTCGTCGTGCTTCGCCACGATCCAATCGAGCAGGCACAGGTGCGGCTCGCCGAGCAGCATGGACTCGCGCGCCGCCGCGAAGCCGCGCAGCGTGCCGCTCGCGTCGCGCACCTCGCAGGCCACGCCGTCGTCGGGCAAGCGCCACGCCAGATGCGCGCGGCTGCGCACGATGCGGCCAAGGCCCGCGTGCACCTCGAGATCGAGCCGGTCGATCCCCTCGTCGATGCTCGCCGGCCGCGCTTCCAACCCACCCGCCCGCGCCAGGCGTTCGAACGACTCGAGCGGCCCCGTCCAGAGGCGCACCTCGTCGTCGAACTCGTAAGACAACAACCGCCGCCCCAACTCCCACGCGCGCGCCACCGGGAAACCGTGCGCCCACTCGCCGCCCTCCTTCGACATCGACGCGGCGATGAACGCGCGACAACAACGCGCCAAGAGGCCGTCGCGCGCCAAGCCTTGCCGAGCCTCGAGCCGCGCGAAGCTGTCGACCACGAGGTAGGCGCGCCGCTCCCCGTCCGCCAGGCGCAAGCGCATCGGCAAGCCGCCAAAATGCGCCAGGCAGGTCCCATCCGCGGCGAAGGCCGCCTGCGCGTGCAGCCCGTGCGGCGCTCCCAGCCACATGCGTCGCCACGCCGCGCTCGTGCGCCGCGCCTCAGGATCGAGGCGCGCGAAGGCCGCGTGCCAAGCTTCGAGCACGGCGGCTTCATCGTCCCGGCGCACCGGGCGGATCTCGATCAGGTCGGGGTTCAAGGCGCGGAAGGAGGCGGACGACGGTGGCGGAGAATGCCGACCGAGCGCGCATGGTGGCGGGAGCGCATGGGAATCGAACCCACCGGGGCCGCTGTCCACGACCCCCGACCGGCTTTGAAGGCCGGGCGGCACACCAGCACCGATCCGCTCCCGCTCGTGATGGCACAGGGTAGCAAGCGCGGCGCAAGGATGCGCTGGCGACCAGGCCAGCAAGGCCGCCAACACCTTGCGAGATGCTCGCGCGCGGTCCGCCCCGAGCCCGCCGGCTCGCCCTCGCGTCCAAGAGTCGCCGCCGGCCCCATGCGCGCGCCGCCACTGCCCGCAGACCACAAAGTGGCATTTCACATACCACTTTTCCGCTTGGTCACGTCGCTCACCCGCGCGACGCGACGAACAGTCGGCCGGGCGCGCCGGAGTCGGGTTCGGCGAGCAGGCCGCCGCAGAAGCGGCGCACGAGGCGTTCGCCGCGGCGGTGGCTGGCGTAGCCGCAGGAGAAGGCGGGCGGACGGAGCAAGGCGTCGGGGGGCAGGGGCAGGCGCACGGCGCGGCCGCCTTGGACGACGCGTTCGCCCAGGCGCAGGATGGCGAGCGGGTCGGGAGCGCCGCCGGCGTCCTCGATGCGCGCGTGCACATGGCCTTGGAAGAGGCGCAGCACCATGCTGGCGGGGCGCTCGCGCGGGCCTTCGCGCACCAGTTCGACGCGCAGCGGTGTCGCGTCGAGATGGACGCTGCGCACGCGCTCGAGCGGCGTGTCGCACACCAGACGCAGCTCCTCCCCCTGCGCGTCGCGCGCGACCAGGAGCAGCGCCAGCAGCGGATCGCCGCCGATCCGCCACGAGCCGCCGCGCAGCTTCCACGACGACGCGAGCGCCTCGCCGGGGCCGAGCGAGCTCGACCAGCCGTCGGGTTCCAACTCGAACGCGCCGCGACGCACCTGCACGAAGGCGCGCGCCTCGAGCGATCGGTCGAGTGGATTGCGCACGCGCACTTGCACGGCGTGCTCGGCGCTCCACGCCGGGCCCAAGCGTGGCAGCACGAGCGGCATCGAGAGCGGATCGACCACCACCGGCCAACCGGACTCGCGCGGCGCCAAGCGGGCCCAGGCGCGCGCGAAGGCGGCGCGCGGCCCCTCGCTGGTCAAGATGCCGAAGGCGCCGCCATGCACGGCGTCGAGCAGGTCCTCGGGCGCGTCGCAGCCGATCCACCAACGCTCGGCGCGCCAGTCGATGCGTGGCGCCGCGCGCCAAGCCGCGGGATGCGCCCCCACCGCCTCGAAGCGCTCGTCGTGCGCCAGCTGCGACAAGCGCTCGTCGGGCGCGTCGAGGATCCACAGGACGGCGCCGCCTGCGTCGCGCGCGGCGCGGCAAACCGAGATGGAGCGCGAAGCGATGCGCACCGACGCGCGCGCGGCGTCGCGCCGCGCCAGTTCCACGGCGCGTTCCGCCAGGCGCTCGTCCTCGACCAGCAACACGAACATGGGCGCAGCTTCCGCGGCGACGCCCGCGGGGTGGCGCAGGGCGAGCACCTCGTGCGGCAGCGGGATGCGCTCGCCGGCGCGCTCGGCCGCCTGCCAGCCGCCGGCGTCGAGCCGTGCGAGATCGACGAGGCTGGTCTCGGCGACGAGCCCCGCGCCGTTGGTCGTGCGCTCCAACGCGCCATCGGCGAACACGACCAGCTCGCCGTGCGCGCACTCCCGCAGTTCGAAGGCGAGGCCGTCGAGTCCGAGCGCCAAGGCGCGCCGGAACGAGACCAACGTGTTCTCCGGCTCGTCGAGCGGAGCGCCACGCCAACCGAGGATCCACGGCGGTCCGTCGGCCAGCGCGCGCGCGGGCGGAGGCGCCCATGGACCGCGGCCGCCGCCGCCCGGGATGGCGCCGAAGCGCGTCAAGAGAACTCGACGAAGCGCCCCGTGGAGGCGACGACTTCGCCGACCCTGCGCACAGGTTCGCCGCGCGCGGCCAGTTCCCGCTCCAGGATGGCGGCGCGCTCCGCGGGAACGGCGATCAGCAAGCCGCCGGAAGTCTCCGCGTCGAACACCAGCGAGACGAGCGCCGAATCGAGGCCCTCGGCGAGTCCCACCACTTCCGCCAGCGCGGACTGCGACCTGCCGCTGCCGCCGGAGCAGAAGCCCTCGCGCGCGAGCTCGAGCACGCCCGGGAACAACGGCAGCAGCGCCGACTCGATGCGCAGCGTGACGCCGCTGGCCTTGGCGATGTTGCGGCCGTGGCCGGCGAGCCCGAAGCCCGTGATGTCGGTGCAGGCGTGCGCGCCGGCCAGGTTCATCGCCTCGGCCGCGAGGTCGTTGAGCTTCGCCATCTGGCGCGCGGCGGGTTCCAGCTCTCTCCAGCCGATCCTGCGCTTCTTGGCCGCGGTGGTCATGGTGCCCATGCCCAAGGGCTTCGTCAGGTACAACGCGTCGCCGTGCTTCGCGCCCGAGTTGGCCGCGATGCGCCCCTTGGAGACGATGCCCGTCACGGCGAAGCCGAAGTGCGCCTCGGCCGATTGGACCGTGTGCCCACCGACCACGATCGCGCCGCTCTTCGCCACCGTCTCGAAGCCGCCCCGGAAGATTTCGCGCGTCCACTCCGGATCGAAATCCTTGGGGATGCCCGCGATGTTGAGCGCCGTGAACGGACGGCCGCCCATGGCGTACACGTCGGAGAGCGAGTTGGCCGCGGCGATCGCGCCGTACCAGTAGGGATCGTCGACCACCGGCGGGAAGTAATCGACCGTCTGGACGAGGCACGTGCGGCTGTCCCCGGGCAAGTCTCCGACGCCGGCGAGGGCCACAATGCCCGCGTCGTCGAAGGTCTCGGGACCTACCAGCACTCGCGTGTCGGTCGTGACGATGTCGCGCAACACGTGCGCGAGCTGCCCGATGGGCATCTTCGCCGCTCAACCCGCGCAGTTGGCGTAGTCGGTGAGTCGCTTGGGCTGCTGTTCGGCCATGGGTGCGGGCGCGCCGACCATCGGCGCGTGGGCGCGGCGCCACCGGAGTTGGCGGCGCCGCTTGCGCACTCTAGCCTCCGCTCGCGCAGGTTGCGACCCGGCCGGGCGCGTCGCCGGGCGGCGCACGGCGGGAGTAGCGCGGCCTCAACCGCCCTGCCGCAGCACTCCGCGCGTGTCCAGCACCGCGCGCGCTCGTGCGCACGAGGTCCCAGTCGATGCAGCGGTGGTCGGTCAGCACCACGACCAGGTCCGCGCGGGAAAGCGCTTCGGCCTCGAGCCGCTCGAACCGGGGCAAGGCGCGACCCGCGTGGTCCGCGACGACGCGGTCGGCGGAGAGCAGCGGATCGTGCCAGCCCACCTCGGCGCCCGCTCGAGCGAGTTCGCGCGCCACGACCAGCGCCGGGGCGTGCGTGGTCACGTCCACATCGCGCTTGTAGGCGACGCCGAGCAAGAGCACGCGCGCTCCCGCGAGCGGGCGCCCGAGCTTGGCGGCGCACTCCTCGACGACCAACAGCGGGCGACGCTCGTGGATGCGCGCGGCGAGTTCAAGCAGTTCGGGCGAGGCGCCGGCCGCGCGCGCCGCGTTGGCGAGAAGCCGCGCGTCCTTGGGGATGCAATGGCCGCCCATGCCCGGACCGGGGTCGAAGCGCTGGAAGCCGAACGGCTTGGTGGCCGCTGCGTCCAGCACCGCGCGCGCATCGAGGCCCAAGGCCGCGCAAGCGGCGGCGAACTCGTTCGCCAGCGCGATGTTCACGCTGCGGTAGGCGTTCTCGTACAGCTTGGCGGCCTCGGCGACCTCGAGCGACTCCGTGGGCACGACGGAGTCGAATACGCACTCGTGCAGGCTGCGCGCGGCCCGCAGCGAGCGCTCGTCGCGACCCGCGACGAGCTTGGGCACGGCGCGCAAGGAACGGCCGGCGCCGGGATCCTCGCGCTCGGGCGAATGCGCCACGAGGAGATCCGCGCGTCCCTGCGCGGCCAGGGCGCCGGCGACCAGCGTGCGCGTGCCTCCGGGCGGCAAGGTCGACTCGATCACGACGAGCGCCCCGCGCGGCAGGACGCCGGCGAGCGCCGCCACGGCCGTGGACAGCGGGCCTTCGTCAAGCAAACCTGACGCGGCGAGCGGCGTGGGCACGCACACGAAGGCCGCCGCGCAGTGCGACAAGCGTTCCGGATCGGTGGTGGCGAGGAAGCGTCCAGATTCCAACAGGCCCGCTGCGAGCGCTTGGTGGCGCAGCACGTCGCGGCCGGCAGCGAGTTCGCGCACGCGCTGCGCGTCGCGGTCCAAGCCCACCACCCGAAAGCCCGCGTCGACATAGGCGGCCGCCAAGGGCAGTCCCACCCCGCCCAACCCCACCACGCCCATGACGAGCTCCCGGCGCCGGCAGGCCGCCGCGAAGTCCCCCGGGCTCGTAGCCGGCACGGGCGTGGGATGCGACGCAGGTTGGTTCACGCTCGTGGTTGGACGAGATCGCCTTCGATGTCTTCCCGGAGGGACGCGCGCGCGATCATGAGGCGCGCGCCACGGCGGCGCAGGCGGAGAGCAGGAGTTCGTCGTCTCCCGTAAGCAGCGTGCGCGGATCGAGCAGCAGCGCGTCGTCGGCGACGCGCGCGAAGACCGCCGGCTCGGCCTCGCGCAAGGCGCGCGCCAAGGCGGAAGCGGAGCCGCGCGGCGCCAGACGCACCACGAAGGTGTCGAGCAGCACGCCGGGCGCCGCGCCGGAGCCGGGTTGCGACTGGCCCGCGACCACGCGCGCGTCGAAGCCCAGCGCGACGAGGCGCGCGGCCAGCGCCTCGGCGCGCGGGCGCAGATCGTCGGCTCCGACCGCCAGCATGGCGCGCGCAGGCATCTCCCGCGCGCGGCCCGCGAGCAGGAGCCGCATGGTCGCCTCGAGTCCGGCGATGGCCACTTTGTCGAGGCGCAGCGCGCGGTACAGCGGGTTCTTGCGCAGCTCGCGGATCTTGTCGCGCCGGCCGACGATCAACCCCGCCTGCGGACCGCCGAACAGCTTGTCGCCCGAGTACATGACGAGGTCGACGCCGCTCGCCACCGCGTCGCGCACCATCGGCTCGTCGCCGAGCAGGGGCGCCAACTCGACCTCGTCGTCGAAGTCGAACAAGCCCGAGCCCAGGTCGAAGGCCGTGGTGACGCCGCGTTCCCGTCCAAGTCGGCCCAACTCGGCCGCGGAGGTCTCCTCGACGAAGCCGACCATCTTGAAGTTGCTGCTGTGGACCTTGACAAGGAGCCCCGTCGCTTCGCCCACGGCGCGCTCGTAGTCGGCGATGCGCGTGCGATTGGTGGTGCCCACCTCGATCAGTCGCGCGCCGGCGCGCGCCATGACGTCGGGCACGCGGAAGCTGCCGCCGATCTCGACCAGTTCGCCGCGCGACACGATCGCCTCGCGTCCGCCGGCGAAGGTCTGGAAGGCCAGGTACACCGCCGCGGCGCAGTTGTTGACGCCGATGCCCGCCTCGGCGCCCGTCAAGCGCGCCAAGAGCTCGCTCAAGCGATCGTCGCGCTGGTTGCGCTCGTTCGTGGAGCGGTCGACCTCGAGCACGCAGTAGCTGCGCGCCGCCTCGGCCATCGCCTCCGCCACTTCCGGATGCACTGGGGCGCGACCAAGCCCTGTGTTGAGCACCACGCCGGTGGCGTTGACGCAGCGCACCACTCCCTTGCGCAGCTCGTGCCGCGCCGCGTGCTCCAGGCTCCTCCACGGCTCGCCGGCCTCGAGCAGGGCCGCGAGGCGCGCGGCGTCGAGTTCGCCGGCCTTGATGGCGTCGCGCCAGCGCTCGAAGAGCCGCGCGGAAAAGGCGGCGGCGAGTTCGCGGCCGACCAGCTCGACGACGCCGGCGCAACGCGCATCGGCCAGCACCGCGTCCATGGCGGGCAGGAGTCGGTAGGCGGAGGCTGCTTCGCGCGTGTCCACGTCCCCCATATTCGCGCTCCATGGAGGCCGAGCGCAAGTCGGAGGCGCCAAGTCGCATGCGCGAGGCTAGGCTGTGCGGCTCGACGCCCGCGCGCAGCCCGGCGGGCGACCACGCACCATGCCTTCCAACGCCCCGATCCGCTGGCGCTTGCGCCGCTCCGACCCGACGATCGTGGCCGAGTTGGCGCGCCGCGCGGGAGTCTCGCGCATCGCCGCCACGGTGCTCGCCAACCGCGGCTGCACCTCCAGCGAGGAGGTCAAGCGCCTCCTCATGCCGTCGTTGCACCAGTTGCACGACCCGCTGCTCCTGCCGGACATGCCGGCGGCGGTGGCGCGCGTGCTAGCCGCGGTGCGCGCCAAGGAGACGATCCTCGTGCACGGCGACTACGACGTCGATGGCGTCACGGGCACGACGATCCTCGTCAAGGTGCTCGAGCACATGGGCGCCAAGGTGCGCTGGCACATCCCCGACCGCCACAAGGACGGCTACGCCTTCGGACCGCATTCGCTGGAGAAAGCGAAGGAGACCGGCGCGACGCTCGTCGTCAGCGTCGACTCGGGCACGAGCGCGCACGAGTGGATCGAGAAGCTCGGCGCAATGGGCGTCGACGTGGTCGTGACCGACCACCACGAGGCCAAGCCCGGTCCCTTGCCGCGCTGCGTGGCGGTGGTCAACGCCAAGCGCGCCGATTCGACCTACCCCTTCCGCGAGTTGTGCGGCGGCGGCGTGGCCTTCAAGCTCGCGTGGGCCTTGGCGCAGGCGCGCGCGGACGGCGGCAAGGTCGACGAGGCTTGGCGCTCGCTGCTGGTCGAGTGCATCGGCTACGCCGCCATCGCCACCGTGTGCGACGTGGTGCCGATGCGCGACGAGAACAGGTTGATCGCGCACTACGGCTTGAGGGAGATCCAGGCGGGTCGCACGCCGGGCATGCGCGCGCTGGTCGACGCCTGCAATCTGCCGCAAGGCCGCTTGTCGAGCACGACCATCGGCTACCAGATCGGACCGCGCATCAACGCGGCCGGCCGCCTCGCCAACGCGCGGATCGCCGTCGAGCTGTTCCTGTCGAAGGACATGGACGAGGCGCGACGGCTGGCGGCGCAAGTCGATGCGTTGAACACGGCGCGCAAGGACAAGGAGCGCGTCGTCGTCGATGAGGCGGTCGCCATGGCGGCGCGCTGGATCGACGCGCGCCATCATCCGGTGCTCGTGCTCGCCTCCGAGGCATGGGATCCAGGCGTCGTCGGCATCGTGGCCGGACGCATCGTGGGCCGCATGGGCCGACCGGCCGTGGTGCTCGGCGTGAAGGACGGCGTCGCCAAGGGCAGCGCGCGCACCATCGCGGGCCTGTCGCTCATGGATGTCATGTCGGCCGGCGACGGCTTGTACGAGACCTGGGGCGGACACCACCAGGCGGCCGGCTGCACGATCAAGGCCGAGCGCCTCGATGCGTTGCGCGAGCGACTCGTGGCGCGCGCGCGGGAGCTCTTGCGAGGCGAGCCGCCGCCGCCGCGCGTGCACGAAGCCGACTGCGAATTGCCGCTCTCGGCCTACGGCGAGCTGCTGCTCGACGAACTCGAGCGCTTCGAGCCGTGGGGCCAGGACTTCCAAGGTCCGGTGTTCGCCACGCGCGACCTGCGCCTCGCGGAGCAACCGACGATCATGGGCAAGGATCGCAAGCACTTCTCCGTGCGCCTGCGCAGCGGCGACGCGGTGTTCAAGGCCAAGGCCTTCGGCTTGGCCGAGCGCATGGGCGAACTCGCGCCGGGCACGCCGATCCATGTGCTGTGGCGACCGGACCGCAACACCTTCCGCGGCACGACCACGATCGAGATGACGATCGAGGACTTCGCCGTGGGCGTGGATCCATTGGCCTGAACTGCAACGAGTTGGACTGCAACGCGCTGCAGGTTCACGCGGCGCGACGGGCGCGCCTCGCGGAGCCGAGCGCGAAGTAGAGCGCCGCTGCCCCCGCGATGGCCAGCAAGGCCCAGGCCCGGTGCTCGACTGCAAGAAGGCGCGCGGGGTCGGACTCCAGTCCCTCCGCGCCAAAGGCGAGCGAGAGCAGCACCGCCAGCACCAGCATGCCGCCCAACATGCCCAGCGAACGCGACTGGGCCGAGAGCGCGGAGGCGATCGAGTACTGGGAAGGAGGCAACGCGGACATGACGACCATCATGTTGGGAGTCGAGAACAGCGCGAAGCCCAATCCGTGCAGCAGCAGCACGACCAGCACCGGCCACGCGCCCTGCTCGGCCTCCAAGTTGGCCGCGTAGCAGGCGAGGACGAGGATGACGGCCACGCCCGCGGCGACCATGCGCCGCGGCCCGAGGCGATCGGCGAGCCAACCCGAGCACGGCGCGAGCAGCGCCATGAACGCGGCGCCGCTGGCGAGGATCAACCCGGCTTCCGCGGCGGGCCGTTGCAGCACGATCTGCAAGTGCAGGCTGAGCAGCACGATGTTGGCGTAGGCGTTCATGTACAAGAGCGCCTGCACGAGCAGCGCCGACTCCAGGGGCGCATTGCCGCGCAACTGCCGCAAGTCGACCAACGGACGCGCGAGGCGCGACTGCCAAGCGACGAAGGTCGCGCCGAGCGCCAGCGCCAGCAGCACCCCCGCGATGCCGAGCCACCCCTCGCGCCACGAGGCGGTGCCGAGCACGGCGCATTGCACCGCCGCGGCGAAGAGCAGGCTGCTGGGCCAGTGCACCGCGCCCTTCTCGGCCTTCCTCCAGCGGCAGGCCAGCAACGCCACCACGGGTGCGGCGAAGGCGAGGAGCAACGCTGCGCCACCGAGGAAGACGAAGCGCCAGCCGCCCAGATCGACCAACCAACCGGCGCACAGCGGACCGACGGACAAGCCCGCGTAGGTCGCGCCGATGGCCGCTCCGAAGACCCGACCGCGCCGTTCGGCGGGTGCCAGCTGCGCGAGGAGCGCACCGCCGGTCGTGGTCACGACGGCGGCGGAGCCGCCTTGGAGGAAGCGCAGGATCAGCAACGCCTCGACCCGCGGCGCCAGGGCGAGCAAGCCCGTCAGCACTGCGAAGCACAGGAGTCCGGCCCGATAGAGCGTGCGCGCGTCCGTGGCGTCGGCCCAGCGCCCGATAGGCAGCAGGAACGAGGCCGAGCCGGCGAGGAAGAGGGTCTCGACCAGGCCCACCTGCCGCGCGCTCGCGCCCAGATCCACCGCCAGCGAGGGCAACGCCACCGCCACCCCTGAGAACATGAAGGCCGGCGCGAACTGCGAGGCGATGATCGCTCCCAGCAGCAATCCCTGCCGTCCATCGCTCGCGGAGGGCGTGTACATGCTCGATCCAGCGCTCAGAAGCGGAAGGTCCAGCCGACCTTGGCCGCCACGGCGGCGTCCAACGTGTCGAGTCCATCGTCCTCGCGCCGCAGGTTCTGCGTCCAAACGAGGTACACGTCGCTGCCGGGCGCGGCGATCCAGCGCAGCCGGCTGTTGATGCCACCCACGTCCGACTCGTTGTCGAACTGCAGGAAGTTCGCCCACGACAAGTCCGGCGTGAACGAGACGAGCGTGCGCAGGCGCCCTACATGCACTACCTCCTCGCCCGAGTCGAGGTCGAGCGCGGCGCGCGTCCAGCTGGCCGAGCCTTGGAACCAGCGGTTGGGGCGCCAACCCAGCTCGATCTCGGTCTCGAAGCTCGTGCCGCCGTAGTACTCGCCGCCCTCGATCCGGCCCGACAAGTCGACCGGGCGCTTGTTCGTGGTCTCGTACTCGAGACGCGCGCGCAGGAAGTCGTAGGTGCCTGGAGGCACGCTCAAGCCCGCCGGTTCGAAGTCCGTCGTGTCGACGACATCGCGCTCCTGCACGAGCTCCAGGCGCAACGCGTCGCCGGAATCGAACACGATGCCCACTGGCTGGATTTCGACCATCGCGGTCTGCAACTCGTCGTCGAGTCCGGTCACGAGCGAGCCCTCGATGGAATGCTCGCTGCGACGCAACAAGCCCTCGTGCCGCGGCTCGAAGACGAACCCGCCGGAGTACTGGCGCACGCCGTTGCGCGGCACGAAGCCCAACGCGGGATCGAATTCCTCCTGCACTTCGCGCGCCGAGGCGCGCCATTCCCACACGTCGTTGGGATAGGAGATCGAAGCGCCAAAGGCGGCGCCATCGTCGACTCCACCGTCCTGCGAGTTGAAGAGCGCCCAGACCGAGCCTTGCAGGTTCTTGCCGTCGAGGAAGTCGTCGGTGCGCAAGTTGAGGTCGAACCCGACGAGCGCGTCGTCGCGCGCCCCCAGCGGATCGCCGGCGGTCGCCACCACGCCGAAGCTCGATTGGGCGCCGAAGTTGCGCGCCACGCGCGCGGCGAAGAGGTTGGCCGAGTCCAGCGCCTCGTCCGGCTCGTCGCCTCCGTCGAGGGTGGCGGACTCGGTCTGCACGTCGAGCACCCCCACGCTCCATTCGTCCGTGCGTCCAGTGATCTTGGCTCCGGCGAGGATGGGCACCTCGGCCCCGGCTACGAGGCCGATGCGGCGCGAGAAGAACGGCACGAGGCTCCGATCCAGGTCGGCGAATTCGAAGATGCCGGCGTCCTGCAGGAAGAAGTCGCGCTTTTCGGGGAAGAAGAGCGGGAACCGCGTCAAATTTACTTGACGGTCGTCCACCTCGACCTCGGCGAAGTCGGTGTTGACCGTCAGGGCGGTCGACCAGCCGGGAAACGGCCGCCAGAACAGGTCGAAGCCGGGCTGCAGGTCGTCCTCGGGCGAGGCGCCGTCCTTGTCGACGCGCTCGGCGGCGAGGAAGGGCACGAAGTCGAGGCCCAAGCCATGCTCGGCTCCAGCCATGCCGGCGAGATCGGCTCCGGAGGAGAGCGTGAAGGGGCGGTCCTCGGCGCGCAGGCAGCCGTAGCGGCAGTACTCGAGCTTGCGCTGGATGACGCGGTTGATGTTGAAGCCCCAGGCGTCGGTGCCGAGATCGAAGCCCATGGTGTCGAACGGGATGGCGATCTCCGCCGTCCAACCCAGCTCGTCGATGGTGGTGCGCGCCTCCCAGATGCCGTCCCACGGCTTGTTGAAGCCGTTTCCGCCGCGCGAGAGCAGCGCGTCGCCCAGCGATCCGGCCGCCGAGACCTGGAAGTAGTACGCGTTGCGCCGGTCGCGGAAGGTGTCGAACCACATCTCCAGCCGATCGTCGGGCGACAGTTCGGCATCGCGCTGCATCTGCGTGGCGACGATCTTCTCCGGCTCGGAATCGAAGCAGCGCACGCCGAGGTAGAGGATGCGCCCGTCGTGGGCGATGCGCACCTCGGTGCGCTCGCTCGGTTCGGCGAACAGGCGCGGCGTCATCTGCACGAGCTCGCCGATCGGCTCGACCTCGGCCCAGCACGCGTCGTCCAGTCGTCCGTCGATGCGCGGCGCGACTTCGATGCGCGCGGCGCGCGCGACAGGTCGGCGGAAGGCACCCGGCTCGGGGACGACTTCGCCATCGCGCGCCGGGCCGTCCAAGCCCGCCAACGCGGCGTGGAGCGCGAGAAAGAGGGCGTTCACGCGACGAACCTCATGGTTGGCGGAAGTCCACCCACACCGGCGCGTGGTCGGAGAGCCCGGCCTTCTTGTCGATGCGCGCACCGTCCACCAAGCGGGCGAAGGCCTCGTTGCACAGCACGTGGTCGATGCGCCAACCGATGTCCTTCTCGCGCGCCTGCCCGCGGTTCGACCACCACGACCACAGGGCGGGATCGTCGGGGTTGGCCCGACGCACTACGTCGGTCCAGCCACGGCGGCCCAAGCGCTCGAACCACGCGCGCTCCTCGGGGAGGAAGCCCGAGTTCTTCTCGTTCTGGCGTGGACGCGCGAGGTCCATGGCGGTCGGCGCGATGTTGTAATCGCCGCACACGGCGATCGGCCGCCCTTCGCCCGCCATGGCGTCGAACCACGGGTCGAGCTCGTCGAGGAAGCGGAACTTGGCCGCCTGGCGCACTTCGCCCGAGGATCCGCTGGGCGCGTACAAGGACACCACGCTGAAGCCCTCGAAATCGGCCCGCAGCGCGCGACCCTCGTCGGCGAGGTGGTCGAAGGGCAGCCCACGCGTCAAGCGTTCCGGACAACGACGCGCGTAGACGCCCACGCCGCTGTAGCCCTTCTTGGCGGCCGGGTGGAAGGCGGCGCTCCAGCCTTCGGGTTGGAGCAGGTGCTCCTCCAGGTCGGACTCTTGCGCCCGCAGTTCCTGCACGCATAGGTAGTCGGGCTTGTGCTTCTTCAGCCAACGACTGAAGCCGCGACGCTCGGCGGAGCGGATGCCGTTGAGATTGAGGGTGCACAGCTGCGGCATGGCGGCGCGACATTGTGGGACCCGGACTCGCCGCGGTCGAGGAGAGAGGCGCGCGCAATCGACGTCTTGCGCGCCATTCGCGCACGCTGGATCGGTCGCGCCTGCAGATCGCGTCTGGATCGCGCGACTCGGGCACGCGACTCGGGCACGCGACTTGGGCGCGCGACTTGGGCGCGCGACTCAGGGACGCCACACGACGCGCAAGGCGTCGCTGGCGTTGAAGCTTGCCGGCGTGCAGTGGCCCGCCGATCCATCCCTGTACCAAGCTTGGTACAGGCGCACTCCGCTGGCGACGAGGCCGCCAAGCTGCGAGAGGCTCGCGCCACCGGGCGCCGGCAGGCTGGCGACGCCCCCGCTGGAGGCGCGCGTGCCGAGGCGCACGCGGGTGCCTGCGACGCACAAGAGTCCATCGCCGAAAGGCGTGGGCGCCGAGCGATCGGTGGCCTGCACGAAGGCGCACGCGCCCGCGGGCAGGCCGCTCGCGCTCAGCGTGAAGCCGTCGGCCGCGAGGCTCGTGGCGCCCGCTCCGTCCAGACGCGACGATTGTCCAGCGGAATTGACACAGCCGGCGGTGCCGGCTCCGCACGGGCAAGGCAACGTCGGGCCGGAGCACAGGCGCTGGACGCGCGTCTCGTGCACGACTCCGCCGCCGACGCTGAAGAAGCCGCCTCCAAAGAGGCCCGGTGCGCCACCGAGCACGAGCTCGGAGTCGAGGTCGAGCGCCGACCCGTACAATGTCTGGAAGCCACCCGCCGAGAGCACGCCCGCGGGCAGCCAAGCGCCACCCGAGAGCGCATGCAAGCGCACGCTACCCGAGCGGAACACGACCGAGCTGTCCTCGGGCGCGCCCACGGCCAGCAATGCGCCGCGCACCGCCACCGCGGCGCCGAAGGCCGAGCCGGGCACGGCGCCGACGAGCGAAGCCTCCTCGCTCCAGGTTCCCGCGCCGCCGATCCACACGCGCGCGAGGTTCGCGCCCGGGGCGCCAACCACGACGCGCGTGGAATCGATGGCGACCGACGACCCGAGGCGCGCATCGGCCTGCGCGCCATCGAGGCGCGCGACGTGCTGCCAGCCCACGAGGCTCAGCTCGTGGATCCAAGCAGAACCTGCGCCGTCGAGGCCGGCGATCGCGCGCAGCGGGGCGCCGGCGACGAGCCGCGTGCCGTGCAGGGCGACGCATGCGCCGTAGCGATCGCCCGGTTGCGACTCGGGCGGTTGGAGTCGCGCTTGCAGGTTCCATGCACCCGCCTGCTCGATCCAGACATAGACGGCGCCGCGACCGCCATCCTCGCCGGGCGCACCCACCGCCAAACGCCCATCGCCGAGCGAGACCGCCGCGCCGAACTCCGCGCCGCTCGCGACACCGATGAGCGAAGCCAGCAACGCCTCCGTGGCGCCGGAGAGATCGTAGAGGTGCACGGCGCCCGCGTCCTTGAAGACGCCCGCGTCCTGCGCGGGCGCGCCGACCGCAAGTCGCGCTCCGCGCACGTCGACTGCCGATCCATAGAAGTCGCCGGCGGCGAGGACGGGACCGCGGACACGAGCCTTGAGCGCGTAGAGCTCGCCACTCTTCTCGTACCAACTCACGGAACCCACCCCCGACAAGTTGCCCTCGTCGTCGGCCGGGTCGCCCAGCACGAGCCGCGCGCCATCGACGGAGAGGGCCTCGCCCGCGCCCTGCAGGAACGCGAGCTCCGCGGGCAGGATGCGCTGGGTCTCGGCCCAATCGCCGGCTTGGGCGCGCAGGTCGGTGCAGAGGCAAAGGCAGGCGGCTGCGCCGGCGAGGTATTCGAGCGAGGTGGTGTTCATGGTCGAGCGCGCCGCCGGGGATGGAGCCGGCAGCGTGTGTTCGCGAGCTTCCACGGGGGTGGATGCACGCGGCGCGCCGGAGCTCGTGATTGTCCCTCATCCGGCGTGGGGCGCAAGTCGCCTTGCGCGCCTTCCACGCCGTATGCTGCGGCCCCCATGGCCCGCGTCTTCCTGCTCGACGGCACAGCCCTCGCCTACCGCGCGCACTTCGCCCTGCACCGTTCGGGACTGACGACGCCCGAAGGCAAGCCGATCGGCGCGGTCTACGGCTTCGCCTCGACGCTCAACAGGCTGATCGAGACCGAGAAGCCCGATGCCATCGGCGTCGCGTTCGATCCGCCCGGCGAGACCTTCCGCCACAAGCGCTACGAGGAGTACAAGGCGACGCGCCAGAAGATGCCGGACGAACTCGTGCACCAGCACGACATCCTGCGCGAACTGGTGCGCGCCCAAGGCATCGCGCTGTACGAGGTGCGTGGCTACGAAGCCGACGACGTGATCGGCACTCTCGCCATCCAGGCGGCCGCGCGCGGCGACGAGGTCATGATCGTCACGGGCGACAAGGACTTGATGCAGCTCATCGGGCCGCGCGTGGCCTTGTACAACGTCTTCAAGCCGGGCATCGACCTCGTCATCGAGCGCGAGGAAGCCGTCAAGGAGAAGTTCGGCTGCGCTCCGGCGCAAGTGATCGACGTGCTGGCCATCATGGGCGACGCCTCGGACAACGTGCCGGGCGTGCAAGGCATCGGGGAGAAGGGCGCCGCCAAGCTGGTGCAGGAGCTCGGTGGCGTCGACGCGATCCTGGCGAACCTCGACAAGGTCAAGGGCAAGGCGCGCGAGCACATCGAACGCGACCGCGAGAACCTCTTGCTGTCGCGCGAGCTGGTCACCATCCGCCACGACGTGCCGCTCGATCCAGGGATCGAGGCGCTGCATCCCGCGCGCCCCGACACCAAGCAGTTGATGGCCCTCTACCATCGCCTCGGCTTCCAATCGCTCGCGGCCAAGGCGCAGAAGGCCGAGCGGCCGCCCGAGGCGCGCGACTACGTACTGGTCTCCGACGCGGCGATGCTCGCGGCCATGGTGCAGGAGCTGCGGCGCGCCCCGCTCGTCGCCATCGACACGGAGACGACCGGACTCGATGCGCGCCGCGCCGCCATCGTGGGCGCTTCGTTCAGCGCCGCCGCGATGCGCGCCTTCTACGTGCCGTTCAACGCGGATCCGCCGGTGCTGGCGGGCGGACCGCGCGCGATCCTCGAGGCGTTGCGACCGTTGCTGCTGGACCGCGAAGTCAAGCTGTGCGGCCAGAACACCAAGTACGACTGGCTCGTGTACGGGGCGGCAGGGCTGGAACTGCCGCCGCCGGCCTTCGACACGATGATCGCCAGCTTTTGCGCGCACGGTTCGTCGCGTAGGCACAACCTCGACGAGTTGGCGCTCTCCTACTTCGACATCGCCAAGATCCCGACCACGGCCTTGATCGGGACGGGTCGCAAGCAAGTCACGATGGCCGAGGTGCCCGTCGCCAAGGTGGCGGAGTACGCCTGCGAGGACGCCGACGTGACCTTCAGGCTGGTCGAGCCCTTGTCGAAGGAGCTCGTCGCGCACGGCGCCACCCAGCTCTTCGAGGAGCTGGAGATGCCGCTCGTGCCCGTGCTCGTCGCCATGGAGCGGCGCGGCATCCGGCTCGACACGCGCTTGCTCGAACAAGCCGCCAAGGAGATGGAAGCCGAGCTGTCGGAGCTTACGGCGCGCATCCACCACATCGCCGAGGCGGAGTTCAACATCAACAGCCCGAAGGCCCTGGGCGAGGTGCTGTTCGAGAAGCTGAAGATCCACGAGGTCTCCAAGGCGCGCAAGCCGAAGAAGACGCAGACAGGATGGGCGACCGACGCGGAGACGCTCGAGGGCGCCTACGGCGAGGTCGAGATCGTCAAGCTCGTGCTGGCGTGGCGCGAATTGATGAAGCTCAAGGGCACCTACGTCGACGCCTTGCCCGCCTGCATCGACCCGGCGACCGGTCGCGTGCACACGAGCTTCAGCCAGGTGTCGGCCGCCACCGGGCGCTTGGCCAGTTCCGATCCCAACCTCCAGAACATCCCGGTGCGCACTGAGCGAGGTCGCGCGGTGCGCAAGGCCTTCGTGCCGCGCGAACCCGATGCGCTCGGCGAATGGACGCTGGTCTCGTTCGACTACAGCCAAGTCGAGCTGCGCGTCCTGGCGCACTTGTGCGGCGATCCGGGCTTCGCCAAGGCGTTCGCCGAGGGCAAGGACATCCACGCCGCCACCGCCGCCACGATCTTCGGCGTCATGCCGGAACTCGTGACGCGCGAGATGCGCTCGCAGGCCAAGGCCATCAACTTCGGCCTCCTGTACGGCATGGGTCCGACGCGCTTGGCGCGCGAGACGGGCATGGGCGTCCCGGAGGCGCGCGAGTTCGTCGAGCGCTACTTCGCCTCGTTCCCCGCCGTGAAGGGCTGGATCGAGCGCACGCTGGCGGCGGCGCGCCGCGACGGGCACGTGGAGACGATCCTCGGCCGCCGTCGGCGCTTCCCCGAGATCAACTCCGAGGATCCGCGAGTGCGCGTGTTCGCCGAGAACGCGGCCGTCAACACGCCCGTGCAGGGGTCGGCCGCCGACATCATC
>SXGR01164258.1_pt1 | contig 36130 bp, 41 predicted proteins | sample 3174711 | NCBI WGS metagenome assembly SXGR01 (sample SAMN11356860, study PRJNA531348) | freshwater metagenome | isolation source: freshwater sample F1-60 | place: China: Fuxian Lake, Yuxi | collected 2017-12-25 | reverse complement strand
GGTATTGGAGCAGGGGCAGTGCCGATTTAGCCCCCGACGTTCGGGAGCAGTAATCTCATGGATCCAGCTCAAACATCTGACAAAACCGATTGGCTCGCTCAGGTCAAAGCCGGCGACCTCGTCCTGGCATTTTGCTGGGCCCATGTGCGACGCGACTTTCTCGCCGTGCTGACCGGTTGGTCGGACCTGAGCGAGTGGGCGTTGCAGTGGGTCGAAGAGATCGGCACGCTCTACCAGCGCAACAATCATCGCTTGGCCGTGCAGGAAGACGCCGCGGCCTACGTCGTGGCCGATGGATTGGTGCGCGATCAGGTCGAGCAGATGCGTCAGCGTTGCGAACGTGAGTTGGCGGAGCCGAAGCTTCGCACGCCGCAACGCAAGGCATTGACGAGCTTGCAAAATCACTGGGCCGGCCTGACGGTGTTCGTGGACAATCCCGAAGTGCCGATGGACAACAACGAAGCCGAGCGTCGCTTGCGTGGTCCGGTAGTGGCCCGCAAAAACTACTACGGCTCGGGCGCGTTGTGGAGTGGTCGCCTGGCGGCGATGATGTTCTCGCTGTTCCAAACGATACAGTTGTGGGGCATGGACACCGGCAAATGGCTGACAGCGTATTTATCCGCATGTGCGAAGGCTGGAGGCAAAGCGGGCGTTGCTGACGACGATGAAGGGCTTGCCGCTCAGCTACAACCGGGATCTGCAGGAAGACAAGGAAGCCCTGTTCGACGCGCTGGATACGGTCGCCGCCTCGGTCGAGGTCCTGGCCGCCCTGCTCAAGGGACTCACGGTGAACCGCAAGAACCTGGCCGGGTCGGTCAACTCCGGCTATTTGCTGGCGACCGAGCTGGCCGATTATCTGGTCACGAAAGGCCTGCCGTTTCGCCAGGCCCATGCCGTGACCGGCCGCGTCGTCCGGGCTTGCATCGACCACAACCGGGACTTGCGCGACCTGACCCTGGCCGACTTGCGGACGTTTTCAGAACGGTTCGGGAAAGACGCGCTCGCCGTGCTCACGGTCAGGGGCGCCATCGAACGGAAAGCCCAGGTCGGCGGCACCGCGCACAAGCGGGTCGCGGCCCGCATCAAGCAGTGGGAGCGGTCCTTGCGATGAAGTTCGCGTTCCTGGTCGGCGCCTGGTGGCTCGCGACCCTGTGGGGCTGCGGGACGGTCGGACCGCCGATTCCCCCGGAGGACATCGGCGTGGCGGCCAAGCTGGAGCGGGAGCGGGTCAGGGCCAAACAACAACCGGCGCCCACCCAGGAACCGGAGAAGGAAGAAGACCGCCCGGAGGATGAGAATCAGCAGCTGTCGCTTCCGCGATGAGCGACGGCCGGACATTATGTCTGTGACGAGGATCGAGCATGAACGACTTTCACTATAAGGACGGAGAACTCCACTGCGAGGACGTGGCGCTCGGGCGGATCGCCAAGGAGCTGGGCACGCCTTGCTACGTCTACAGCCACGCCACGCTGGTGCGGCACTTCCGGGCCTTCGACAGCGCCTTCCAGAGCGTGCCGCACATCGTGGCCTTCGCCATGAAATCCAATTCCAACATCGGCCTTCTGCGGCTCATGGCCAAGGAGGGAAGCGGCGCGGACATCGTCTCGGGCGGGGAACTGTACCGGGCGCTGAAGGCCGGCATGCCGCCGTCCAAGATCGTCTTCGCCGGCGTGGGGAAGAACCGGGAGGAGATCCGCTACGCCCTCTCGACGGACATCCTGATGTTCAACGTCGAGTCCTCGGCCGAGCTGCGCACGATCGACGAGGTGGCCGCCGAGATGGGGCGCAAGGCCCGCGTCGCGCTGCGGATCAACCCGGACATCGATCCCAAGACGCACCCCTACATTTCCACCGGCATGAAAAAGAGCAAGTTCGGCATCAGCGCCGACCGGGCGCTGGAGGAGTTCAAGCTGGCCTCTTCGCTCAAGCACATCGACGTGGTCGGGGTCCACAAGCATATCGGCTCCCAGTTGACTGACATCACGCCCTTCGTGGACGCCTTGAAGAAAGTGCTGACGCTGGTGGAAGCGCTGAAAGCGCAAGGCTCGAACATCCGCTATATCAACATCGGCGGCGGCCTGGGCATCACCTATTCGGACGAGGCGCCACCCCAGCCTCACCACCTCGCGGAAGCCATTGCGCCACTGGTGCGAGATCTCAAGTGCATGCTCATCATGGAGCCGGGCCGCGTCATCGTCGGCAACGCCGGGCTTCTGATGACGCGCGTCCTGTACAACAAAGAAGGCGAGGCCAAGCATTTCGTGATCGTGGACGCGGCCATGAACGACCTGATCCGCCCCAGCCTCTACGGGGCCTACCACGAGATCAAACCGGTGCGCGACGTGGCGGGCGCCAAAAAGCATCAGGTGGACGTGGTGGGGCCGGTCTGCGAATCGGGAGACTTTCTGGCCAAGGACCGGGCCATGTCGGACGTCAAGCCGGGCGACCTGCTGGCGGTGATGAGCGCCGGCGCCTACGGGTTCGTGATGTCGTCGAATTACAATTCCCGGCCCCGCGTCCCGGAGGTGATGGTCAAGGGCGGGGAGATCCACGTGATCCGGTCGCGGGAAACTTACGAGGACCTGATCCACGGCGAAGCCATCCCGGAGTTTTTGCGGTGAGCGGCCGAGAAGGAGGTGGGCGGGCGTGAGCGCATCCAAAAAGACCGCACAACCGATTCCGTTCATGAAATTGTCCGGCAGCGGCAACGACTTCATTCTGGTGGACAACCGGAAGAAGGCGGTGGATCCGCGCCGCGCCGGTGCGCTCACCGCCAAGGTCTGCGCGCACCGTATGTCCGTGGGCGGCGATGGATTGATCCTGATCGAGCCGTCCAAACGGGCGGATTTCCGCTGGCGTCTGTTCAACGCGGACGGGAGCGAGGCGGAGTTCAGCGGCAACGGCGCGCGCTGCGCCGCCCGGTTCGCCTTCCTCAAGCGGATCGCCCCCAGGAAGATGCGGTTCGAGACCCTGGCCGGGATGATCGAGGCGGAGATGGTCGCGGCCGCCCCTGGGCGCAAACCCGAGGCCGTCAAGGTCCGTTTCCCCGATCCGCAGGGGCTCCGGTTGAATCTGCGGGTGCCGATCGAAGGGACCGAGCGCGAAGCGCACTTTCTGGACTCAGGCGTCCCCCATTGCGTGTACCTCGTGGACGATCCGGACCAGGTCAACGTCGTGGAGATCGGCCGGCCCACCCGCTACCATTCGCTGTTTCAGCCGGCCGGCGCCAACGTGAACTTCGTCAAGGTCCTGGACCCGCACCGCATCCGCATCCGGACGTACGAGCGGGGCGTGGAGGACGAAACCCTGGCCTGCGGGACCGGCTCCATCGCCTCCGCCCTAATCGCCAGCCTAGTGGCGAAGGTGGAGTCGCCGGTGACCTTGATTCCCCAGAGCGGGCTGGAGCTGACGGTGTATTTTTCTCGGCGCAACGGGTCGTTTACGGATGTGTACTTGCAAGGAGACGCCAGGGCAGTGTATGAAGGGCGCATTCTTCCGGACGCCTGGCAGTGACAAGCCATCAGGTATCAGCTGTCAGCACAGGACCCAGAGCTGATCGCTGAACGCCGACAGCTTCTTTTACGAGGTGGTTATGTTTACCGGCTCACATGTGGCGATCGTCACCCCGTTCCGCAAAGGCCGGGTGGATGAGAAGGCCCTGGGCGACCTGATCGAGTTTCAGATCGTCAATGGAACCAACGGGATCGTGCCCTGCGGCACCACCGGCGAGTCCGCGACTCTGTCCCACGAAGAGCATGACCGGGTCGTGGCCCTGACAGTGGAGGCGGTGCGCCGCCGCGTCCCGGTCATTGCCGGCACCGGCTCCAACAGCACGGACGAAGCGATCATGCTGACCAAGCATGCCAAGGCGGCCGGCGCCGACGGGGCCCTGCTGATCACACCCTACTACAACAAGCCGACGCAAGAAGGGCTGTTCCTCCATTACAAAGCCGTGGCCGAGGCCGTGGACATTCCCCTCATCCTCTACAACATCCCGGGAAGAACCGGCGTGAACATGGCGCCGGCCACCGTGGCGCGGCTCGCCAAGATCCGCAACATCGTCGCGACCAAGGAGGGCGCCGGGTCGCTGCCGCAGGTCTCCGAGATCCTCCAGGCTTGCGGGGGCCGGATGACGGTCCTGTCCGGCGACGACGCGCTGACGCTGCCCATGATGGCGGTGGGCGCCAAGGGCGTCATCACGGTGACCGCCAACATCGTCCCGGCCGACATGTCGGCGATGGTGGCCGCCTTCCTAGCCGGCAGGCAGGAAGAAGCTAGGTCGTTGCACTACAAGCTGTACCCCCTGTTTACGGCGCTGTTTTACGAGACCAATCCGATTCCCGTTAAAACCGCGCTGGCCATGATGGGCAAGATCGACGGGGAGCTCCGCCTCCCCTTGTGCCCCATGTCGGCGGAACCGCGCGAGAAGCTGGCCCAGGCCATGAAAGATTATGGGCTCATCTGAGGCGCTGAGTCATGTGTGACGAGTGACGCATGAGAGGCCGCCAGCAGGCCGGCCCGACCGAGGTCCTCGCTCAGCACCCATCACGCAGCACCCATCACACGAGGTTGAGATGATCAAAGTCATTGTGGCCGGAGCGGCGGGTCGGATGGGCGGGCGGCTGGTCTGCCTGCTGAAGGAATCCGCCGCGCTCACGCTGGCCGGCGCCATCGAGAGCAAGGGCCATGTGTCCATCGGGGAGGATGCCGGCGAGATGGCCGGCTGCGGCCATACCGGCGTGCCGATCCGCGACGATTTCACGTCCGTCATGGAACGGGGCGAGGTCGTGATCGATTTTTCGGCCCCCGCGGCCACGCTGGAACATTTGCGGGCGGCGGCCCAGTCCCGACGGGCCATGGTGATCGGGACCACGGGGTTTTCCCCCCAGGAGCTCGCCGAGCTCCGCAACCTGACCAAGGCCATCCCCTGCGTCTTCTCGCCGAACATGAGCGTGGGCGTGAACATCATTTTCAAGGCCATCGCGGAGATGGCCAAGACCTTCGGCGAGGATTACGACATCGAGGTCATCGAGGCCCATCATCGCTTGAAGAAAGACGCGCCCAGCGGCACCGCTCTGAAGATAGCCGAGGTCCTGGCCAAGGCCGTGAACCGGGATCTGGAGCAGGTCGGCGTCTATGCCCGCAAGGGGCTGATCGGCGAGCGCAAAAAAGGGGAAATCGGCATCCAGACGATCAGGGCCGGGGACATCGTGGGGGACCACACGGTCTTGTTCGGTGGCATGGGCGAGCGGGTGGAGGTGACTCATCGCGTGCAGAGCCGCGATACGTTTGCGCGGGGTGCGCTCCGCGCGGCCCGCTGGGTCGTCAAGCAGCCGCCCGGGCTCTACGACATGATGGACGTGCTGGGACTGCGATAGCGCCCTGTCGACCCAGGGAAAAAACGGGAGAGGCTGCACACAGCCCCTCCCGTAGATCCCGCCTCGAATTGATCCCCTTCAACCCTTCGGAAGCAGCATGTACATCCCGACCACGATGAGCGGGGCTGCCACGTACATGGCCTTCTTGCCGAAGACGTCATAGACCCCGTACATCAGGATCACCGTAATGAACGTGAAATAGATCTGGGCGATTCCCTTATAGCTTCCCCCGGCCCCCTCGGCCAACGCCAACGTGGGCATCCCCGCCAGCGTCACGCCCGTCACCCATCCGAGTAGTCGCCCCATGTCCCGCCTCCTTTGTCTAAAAGGTCCACTGCAGAAACAACAACGCCTTCACAGGTTGCAGAAACCCGCGAAGGCGCACCAACATGGCCACGATCTGTCTACAAGTGCGGAATGAGAGCTGCTGTCGGCCTACCCCGGTTCCATACGGGCCCTCCGACTGCGGTGAGTGTTGCCCAGCTTGCGCCCGGCTGGAGAAAATGTCAACCGGGCGAGTCGGCTTGTCCACTAAATGTAGATTCCCGCGCCCTTCCAGGCGTGGCACTCTCAGAATTCAAGCTGCGCTTGTCCGGCGCAAGGCGCTGAACCTTTACCGGGGGGAGAAGGCCGGTCAAAAACTGGATGTCTGGGTCAGCGACGAGGCCAGGCCGGTCTGGTTGGTCCGGATACAGTCCACGGGCAAGCAGAAAGAAGAGAACTATGATCTTGAGTTGCAGGAGCGCTGTCCGGAGTGGCGCCCAAGATCGATCCGGCCAAGGCCGGTCCCCTCAGCGAGGAGATGAAGAGGCTGCTCACCAAGCGTTGCTGGGCAAGTCGGGCGGCAATCAGCCGGGAACGACGGACTGGTCCAGCGATGCAGGCAGGGTCTGTCCCGACACAGTGGTCCCGCAGGCCTGACACTGGACCAGGGACTGGAGCGGGTCATGGCTGATGAGTTGATAACACTCGGGGCAACAGATAAGCCGGGTCCGCGGCACGGTCGCGACTTTTGTAATGATGGGTTTCATCGAGTTCTTATCCTGCTGCTTCTCTCGTAACCCTGCGTGATTTTCAGACAACTTCCGGACGCCAGGCTCGAAGACAAAGCTTTCGCCCAAGGCAGAGACACCTCTGCCCTGCGATGGAGGGAACGAGCAAGTCTGGCCTGGGTCAGTGCCGAGCCGTTAGGGGCCGGGGTTCGTTATCCACGGCTTTCCGACGCCCACAGTTCAGGCAGGCAAAAACCGTGATGGCGAGGCCGGCATCCATGTCCACCGCTCGTTCCAGCAGCATGGCGCCATTGCATTTATCGCAGGTTCTCATGCGGACAAGGTAACATTGGTCAAGCGCTCTGTCTATCGGGCGGAAGCCCCCACAGGAAAGGGCAAAGGGCCTCCCGTCTTGAACCGGCCATGGGTCCTTCGGGCCCTTGGCACATAGGCTAAAATCGGGCCGGCTGCAAGCCCCCGTCGTTTCAGCTGTCTTGACAGGCTGCAAGGGGTTCCATAGGATGGACGCGCTGCAGACGTCCAGACCCTTGGTCAGCGCCATTCGCCGGCCCGTGAGAATCGAGGCAAAGAAGACCGTATGTACCGACTGTTGCTCGTTGTGGGACTGCTGGTTGTCTTATACTTCCTCTTGCGTAGCGCGATCCGGGAGCTGAAGGGAAAGAACGGACAGGAGCCGGTGCTACCGGGCAACAACGAGATGCTCCAGGATCCCGTGTGCCGGACCTATGTGCCCCGCGGCAACGCCGTTTCCGCCAGCATCGGGGGCCAGACCTATTACTTTTGCAGCCAGGACTGCGCGCAGACCTTCCGGAAGCAACTGGCCGGGTAACGCCGGACCCTGTCCCGCTAACAACCAGAATAGCTGTACGAACTCAGCTTCTCGTCTTTTCCGAACTTCAGGGTAATCTGACATTGGTTGGGGGAAAAGTTGAAGAGTCCGCTCTGAGCGCCCGCGATGCGGAAATAGGTCCAGGTCTCTCCGCCGAAAAACCGCGGCGCCTTCCCGCTGGGGTCGCCCCAGTTCTTCTCGAACCACGCCTTCTCCTTGCCTTCGAACTCGGCCGGCTTCAGAGTGGCATCCAAGTACGGATTCCCTCCTCCGCACCCGACCAACAACGCGAATGCCAGCAACAACCAGATCGTTCCCCGCATGGTACCTCATCCTCCTTGGCCCAGTGAGTCACGCCGGGGTGATTGTACCGGCCTGCCGGGACCCTGTCAAAAGACCAGACGAACCCGCCACCGTTGCTTTCGGCTTCAGTTGTTCATAGAATAGCCGACACAGGGAAGTGGATGGGAGCGTCTTGGTCCGCGCACGAAAGGATGTCGTTATGAAAATCTATCTCGATACCGCCAGCGTCAAGGAAATCCACGAAGCGGCCAGCTTCGGCCTTATCGACGGAGTTACGACGAACCCCTCGTTGGTGGCCAAAGAAGGCCGCAGCTTTAAAGACGTGATCCATGAGATTTGCAGCCTCGTGGACGGTCCCATCAGCGCCGAAGTCGTGAGCGTCGAGGCCGACGCCATGATCAAAGAAGGGCGGGAGCTGGCCAAGATTCACAAGAACATCGTGGTCAAAATCCCCCTCATTCCCGAAGGGCTGAAGGCGACGAAGAAGCTGGCCTCGGAAGGCACCAGGGTGAATGTCACGCTGTGCTTCTCGCCCACTCAGGCCCTGCTGGCCGCCAAGGCCGGCGCCTGGTGCGTCTCCCCCTTCATCGGCCGGCTGGACGACATCAGCTCCGACGGCATGGCGCTGATCCGCCAGATCCTCGCGATTTACCGCAACTACGATTTCAAGACCCAGGTGCTCGTCGCCAGCGTGCGGCACCCGCAGCATGTCGTCGAGGCGGCGCTGGCGGGCGGACATATCGCCACGATGCCCTACAGCGTATTCCAGGCGCTCTACAAGCACCCGCTCACCGACAGCGGACTGAAGAAGTTCTTAGCGGACTGGAACGCCAGCCCGGCGGGCAAGTAGCGAGTTCTCAGCGGCCGGGTAGGCAGGCGCGGGCCTGCTTAAACACCGAGTGGAACATCGGCCTGGTCAGCTTGCCGGTGAAGGTGTTCTGCTGGCTCGGATGATACGACCCGATGAGGGTCACGCCCCAAGGCAAGGAGTAGCGGGCCCCGTGGCCGAAGCGGGGCAGGGGAGACGAGACCGGCCGGCCGGTCTCGCGGCAGGTTTTCAGATACTGGTCGAACGCGATCTTTCCCAGCGCCACGACCACGTGCAGCCGCTTCAGCAGGCGCAGTTCTTCCACCAGATAGGGCCGGCAGGCTTCGAACTCATCGGGCGTCGGCTTGTTGCCGGGCGGAGCGCAGCGCACCGCCGCCGCGATGTAGCAATCCGCCAGCGCCAGCCCGTCCCCTTTGTGCGTGGACTCAGGCTGATTGGCAAACCCGAATCGGTGCAACGCTTCATAGAGCCAGTCGCCACTGCGATCGCCGGTGAAAACCCGGCCGGTGCGGTTCCCTCCGTGGGCGGCGGGGGCCAGGCCGACGACGAAGAGGCGCGCCTTGGGGTCGCCGAACCCCGGGATCGGGCGTCCCCAGTAGGTCCAGTCCCGGAATTGTCGGCGTTTCTCGCGAGCCATGGTTTCCCGATGCGCCACCAGCCGCGGACAGCGTCTGCAGGTTACAATCTGCTCGTTGAGAAGCGTCAGGCTACGCATGGGCGGGCAGTGTAGCATACGAGACAAGGGATTCGCGCTTGCCGCTCATAGGGCTTCCTGTTAGCATGAGCCGCCGACCGGGAAAATCCTGAACGAGGAGGGTTGGATGGAACTTCGACCGATGCCGCTGCTCCTGGCCTGCCTCTCCGTCGCCCTTGCACTGGACCGGCAACCGGCGCGAGCGCAGCAGGCAAGTGCGCCGTCTGATCCGGTTTCCCACGAAGCGGCGCCCCTCGCTCCCTCGACGAACAGCCAGCCGACGGCTGAACCGGACAATGCTCCGGCCGAAACCCTGTACCCCAGCCCCGATGCGGAAGACCGGCTGGTGATCCTGCCGGAAATCAAGCGCGAGGGGGAACGTCATTTCTTAAGTTCGTTCAAGCTCCCGGACAAACTGGCGTTTGCCGGCGAACCAGTGCCGCTGGACAACTGGCAGGTCCGCGAACGGCTCGAATACGAGTTCTACCAGTTCCTGGAAGACGAAGGCGACAGCATCATTCTGGCTAAACGGACCGGCCGCTGTTTCCCCCCGGTGGAGAAACAGCTTGCCGAGTCCGGTCTTCCGGACGACCTGAAGTTCATGCTGCTCGTGGAGAGCAAATGCGTCGCCGCAGCCTATTCCAAGGCCAAGGCATCGGGCCCCTGGCAGTTCATCGGCTCCACCGGCAAACGCTACAAGCTGAACAGCAATCAGTGGCGGGACGATCGGCGGAACCTGGAAATGTCCACCGAGGCGGCGATCAAGTACTTGCGCTTCCTCAAACAGGATCTGGGCGACTGGTTCCTCGCCATGGCCGCCTACAATGCGGGCGAGGACCGGATCAGAAAGCTGCTCAAGGAACAGCGTGTGGACGACTATTGGAAACTCCACTACGTGCGGGAGACGATGCGCTACGTGCCTCGGATCATCGTCGCCAAGGAGATTTACAGCCAGCCGGAGAAGTATCTCGGCCTGACCAAGAAGGACCTCTATGCGCCGCTGGAACTGGAAACGGTCACCGTCACAATCAAGGAACCGCAGCGGCATCTGTCCCTGATCGCGAAAGAGTTCGGCTCGTACTTCCTGGAGATCAAGATGCTGAACCCGGAGATCAGTAAAGAATACCTGCCCAAGGGCACCCATCAGCTCAAAGTCCCCAAGCAGGAGTGTCCCAACCGCTGCTTCAAGCAAAACAAGACGCCCTGATTTTTCATGCGCCCGGCCACCAGGCAGTCGTATCCTCCGCGGACAGTGCCCCGTCTCTTGGATCGTCTGATCCGCGCCGCCCTGGCCGCAGCGGACCCGCAGCTCGCCCTGCGTCGGACCGTGAAACGGACCGGCCCCATGGTGCGCATCGGTGGACGGTCATACGACTTGCGCGCCTATAGACGTGTGGTGGCCGTAGGCGCCGGCAAGGCCTCGGCCCAGATGGCGGTCGCATTGGAGCGTCGGCTGGGAAGTGATCTGGAAGGCGGCCTAGTCGTCGTCAAAAACGGCTATGCTGCGCCAGCCAAGACCATTGAGGTCCTGGAAGCGGGCCATCCGGTCCCGAATCAGGCCGGGCAGCGGGGCGCGGCCCGCTTAATGGCGCTCGTCAACAGCCTCTCCCACCGAGACCTAGTCTTTGTATTGCTGTCGGGCGGCGCGTCCAGTCTGTTGCCGGCGCCATGCGCGGGCCTGGCCCTTGCGGACCTGCAGCGGGCAACCTCCTTGTTGCTCGCCTGCGGGGCCTCGATCCGAGAGATCAATACGGTCCGCAAGCACCTTTCGGCCATTCAGGGAGGCAGGCTGGCAGCGGCGACCAAGGCATGTGTCGTAAGCCTCATCTTGTCCGACGTGTTGGGTGACGACCTAGGCGCCATTGGATCCGGACCGACCGCTCCGGACCCCACCACCTATGCCGAGGCTTGCGCGATCCTCCGGCGACACGGAATCTGGCGGTCCGTTCCGGCCGAGGTTCGGGCCCACTTATTGGCCGGGCGCAGGGGAGACCGAAACGAAACGCCGAAACTAGGCGCGCCTCTGTTTCGCCGCGTGCAAAACCAGATCATCGGGAACAATGCGGGGGCCGTGCAAGCAGTTGCGCAGACGGCCAGGCAAGCAGGGCTCAATCCGTTGATCCTCACCACCGGACTCACCGGGGAGGCGAGGGAAGCGGCCAAGTTGTTCGGGGCGATCGCAAAAGAGATCGCATCCACCGGCAAGCCGATCCGCCGGCCCGCTTGTGTCATCGCCGGGGGCGAGTTGACCGTGACCTTCAAGGGAACCGGGCGAGGCGGCCGTGCCCAGGAGTTTGCGCTGGCGGCGGCGATGGAGATCGCCGGATTGCCAAACGTCTGGATTGCCGCCTTCGGAACTGACGGCACGGATGGGCCTACCGATGCAGCCGGCGCGTATGTCGGCGGCGACACGGTCCTTCGGGCCACCAGACTTGGCCTCGACCCGATGGCCATGCTCGCCCGCAACGATTCATACCGCTGCTTCAAGAAAATCGGCGGGCACCTTCGAACCGGGCCCACCGGCACGAACGTGAACGACCTCTATCTGTTGCTCGCTCTCTAGCCATGGCTGCGCACCTTGTTCTCCCGCTAGAATCCTGTGACGACCCGACCCTCGTCGGGGGGAAAGGGGCCGGTCTTGGATGCCTGATTCAAAGCGGATTCCACGTGCCTCCCGGTCTCTGCATTACGATGCAGGCCTATCGCGAGAGCCTGCGGGCTGGCGGCTTCGACGCCGCTGCCCGGTGGGCCTGCTTGTGCCAAGCATCGGATGAACGACGGCCGGCGCTGTTGGAGGAGGATCGCCGTCTCGTCACCTCCCTGGCTTTGTCTCAGTCCCTCCTTGCCCTCATCGATGAAGAATTGCAGCGCCTGGGGATTTGGCGCGAGACGGCGTTCGCCGTCCGCTCCTCCGCTTCCGATGAAGACGGAGCCGAGGCCACATTTGCCGGCCTCTACCATACCAGGCTGGGAGTGCCCCGCGAGGGATTCGCCCAAGCCATCCTCGACTGCTGGGCCTCGCTCTGGACCGAAGCAGCCTTGGTCTACCGCCTCCGGGTCAGCGGAAGAAGCGTCGCGCCGGCCATGGCGGTCATCATTCAGCCGATGCTGGCGCCGCGTGCCGCCGGCGTCGCCTACTCCCGCCACCCGATCACAGGCGAACCGCAACAGGTGTGGATCAATGCGGTCTTCGGCCTGGCCGAACCGCTTGCTTCCGGGACCGTGACGCCGGATCAGTATGTCGTGGACCTGGGCGACGGGTCCGGCTCCGGAACGGTCGTTGAACGGCGGCTTGCCGAACCGGAACGGGGGGCGCCGGTCCTGGACGAACGAGAGATCCTGGCCCTGGCCGGTCTGATCAAAGACGTCGAAAAGCAGATGGGCTTTCCCGCAGACATCGAATGGGCCCTGGCCGGTCAGGGGATCTGGTTGCTCCAAGTCAGGGCGATCCCGACGCCAAAACCGGCGTTGCCCCCCCCTCCCATTGTCTGGTCCCGCGCCAACTTTAAAGAGACGATGCCCGACGTGCCCAGCCCCCTCGGCCTCTCGTTTCTGGAAGCCTTCATGGAAACCAACATCGTCGGCCATTACCGCGAGCTGGGTTGCCGAGTCCCGGACGGCTGGCCGACGGTTCGGATCATGCGCGGCCGGCCCTACATCAACGTGTCCCTCTTCCAATCGTTCACCGTGCAATTAGGCGGCGACCCCAGGCTGGTCGTCGAACAAATGGGCGGCGAGGAACGGCCGCCGATCGAAGGACCTCCGCGCCTGCCTTGGTGGAAGATTCTGCGCGCCGGGCTGTTGATGGAAAAGAAAATTCGGCGTGCGGCCAAACGGGCGCCGGCCTGGTTTAGGGAAATGAAACAGATGGCGGAGGACCGGCCGGATGAGGGGCTGGCCGGGCACCAGCCGGCTGACTTGCTGGCCAAGCTGGATCGGCTGAACGAGCGGCTGCGAGAGGCGGACCTGACGTTTGCGATTGTGGCCGGAGTCTCCCAAGGATTGTATGCGCTCGGATGGCTGTTGCCGCGTCGGCTCGGTCAGAACTGGCGGCCGTTGTTGAACGACGCGCTCCAAGGGATCGGCACGATCATCAGCGCCGCACAAATCCTCCGGCTGGCCGAACTGGCCGACCAAGCAAGGCACGAACCGATGGCGCGGGAGTTTTTACTGGCCGAGCCCTGGGAGCCTTTTTCTTTTCGGAGCAAGCTGGCCGGGACCAACTTCTTGCGCGACTTCGAGTCCTACGTGGCGGAGTACGGACACAGGGCGGTCGGCGAATCGGACCCCATGGCCGCCCGCTTCGCGGAAATACCGGACTACCTACTCGGCGTCATCCGAAGCCACTTGCAAGCCCCCTCCCCCGAGCCCGGCAGATCTGCCGATGCCATTCGCCGAGAGCAAGACATAGTCCGTACCAACGCGTTGGAGCGTATTCGCAGGGCTTTCGGCCGGCGTTGGCATAAACGGCTCTTGTTCCGCTACACCTACACCCGCCTCTGTCGCTTCCTTGCGCTGCGGGAAGCCAACCGTCACCACTTGATGCACTTCACGGACGCCGTGCGCCAAGGCGAGCGGCACTTGGGGGCATCGTTCGTCGCGTTGGGCCTGCTCCAGTCGAAGGAAGATATCTTCTTCCTGACGGAGGACGAGATTCGCGCCGCTGTGCATGATCGGCGAAGGGACTGGAAAGACGTGGTGGCTACCCGCCAGGCGGAACGGGCCAGGCATGTCTTGCTCGACGCGCCGGACACGGTGATCGAAGGGGCGGAAGCAGCGCCCCGGGAAGCCATTACCCATGGCGAGACGCTCACGGGCATTCCTCTCAGTTCCGGATACGCGGAAGGACCGGCGCGCATTATTCGCTCGCCGGAAGACCTGAAGAAAGTTCAACGGGGGGATATTCTGGTGGTCCCGGTGATCGATCCGGGGATGGCGCCGGTGCTGGGTCTGGCAGCCGGGCTGGCCGTGGAAATGGGCGGGACCTTGTCGCACGGGGCGATCATCGCCCGTGAATACGGCCTGCCCGCAGTCGCAAACGTAGGGCTGGCTGCCAAGCGCCTGCGGGACGGAGACTGGATGGCGGTGGATGCATCGAACGGAGAGGTCAAGACATTGGGACGATCAAAAGACCCGGCCGGATAAACGGCGCGGCGTTACTGCACGTACACGTGCGCCCGGCGGTTTTTTTGCCAGCAGGCCTTGCTGTGGTCGGTGCAGACCGGCCGTTCCTTGCCGAAGCTGGTGGTCTGGATCTGGGCCGCCAGGGTGCCCTGGCTTTCCAGGTATTGCTTCGCCGCCTTGGCCCGCCGTTCACCGAGCGCCAGGTTGTAGGCGCTGGTACCGCGCTCGTCGCAATGGCCCTCGATGGTCACCACCCGCTCGGCGTTCTTCTTGAGCAGGTCTGCAATCTCGCCCAGCGCGGCTTTATCAGTCTCACTCAACTTGAGCTGGTAGCGGTCATAGTCGAAATAGAGGTCCAGCGGCTCCGGCAGTTTCACCACGGGCGGCGGGGGTGGGGGTGGGGGAGGAGGGGGAGGCGGCGGAGGAGGAGCTTCTGCTTCCACCACGCGTGTTTCTTCAACCGGCGCTGGCGGCGCCTGGGCTTCCATCGGCTTCTCCTGCACCTGGGGCGCTTCGACCGGCGGCGCAACCTGCTCCTGGGCCGAGGTAGAGTCAGTCGTCGTGGCGCAGGCGGTGAGCAGCATGAGGAGCCCCAGCAAGGACAGCCCCCGGGCGATGCGGGGGAAGAACTGCAAGGCCGACGATGTCATGATGGACCTCTCCGCGGGAATTGCGCCCCGATCCAACCAGACCTATGAGTATCACAGCCCGCGTTGCGCTGCTAGTCTTATTAAGTAGTCATCTGGCCACAGCTCACGGCCAGACGCCACGGTGAAGCGTGGGAAAGGGCGTCCGTCGGCCGCCTGGAATCAGGGGCTGGACAAAGGCTGGCCGGCCCAGCCGGCCCGCGAGGCGAATCCTTTTCCGTATTGGTCATAGAGTTGGAAAAATTGATAGGCCTTGCAGTCGGTCAAGACTTCCTTGATCTCGGCCAGGTAGCGCTCAAAGGTATATTCGAAGACGACGCCTTGCCCTCCCACCAGAGTGACGATCCGTCTGGCTGGATCGATCGCACTCTCTTGATGGAAGACATAGCGGTAGTAGGGGCTGTCCGGCCCCCCGATATGCGCGAGGAATTGCACCCAGGTGGGTGGCCGGTCCATCGAGAGCCGTTCCCCGATACTCACCCCATGAATCGGGCCAAAGGGTTCAAAGAAATCCTTGAACATGTTATCCCGCCAGCCATGTTCACCGACGATGTGGTGGGTGGCGTGGTCGAACGGGACGACCGTGTGCAGCTCCCATCGAGAGCCAGGCGCCCAGTGGAAGATCACCCCGTCGCTCGGGCCCTTCCATTCGGTGCCGCCTACTTGCTCCACCTGATGTTCGATGATCTTGTTCGCCCAGACCCAGTAGAGAAAGTCCGTGAACCGGGGATCGTCCGGGGACATCGTCAGTCGGTCGGTGCGAAGCGTCGTGTCGGGGTTGTAGCTCGTGCGGACGCTCCGACAGTGTTGCTCCCATTGCACAGCCGACCACGCGGCACTACTGACCGGAAAGGCCGAAGCCCAACCGCTAGGAGCCAGCAGGACGAGCAGGGCGCCGATCAGGGTCGGCAGGCAAGACTGTGGCATTGTTGGACGGGACCTCCCTCGCCCCGATTAGGCCATGGTTCATGAGCACACATTCTATACCAAATCTGCCCAGCCCGCACCAGCCAGCAGCTTCCTTGACGAGTCAGGCCGATTCCCGTACCCTTGCCTCCGATCGAAACGTGGATCCTTTCTATGGCAGACCTTGCCATCATCGTGGCAGCCGGTGTCGGTCTCGCGGCCGGCCTGATCCTGGGCGGACTGCTGGCCTGGCTCTGGAGCTCGGCTCGGCTCCGGACCGAATCGCAGGCGACCCTGATCGACGCAACCGTGCGGACGCAGCGCGCTGAAGCCTCCGCCGCGGAACTTCGAAAACAGACGGAAGAGGAGCGGACGGAACTGACCAAGCTGCGCGACCAGCTTGCAAGCGCCCAGCAGGCGCGCGCGGCGGCGGACACCCGCAGCGAAGAAGCACTCAAGAGCCTGCAGGAGCAGAAGGCCCTGCTCTCCCAGGCCCGCAGCGAGATGGCCGAGGCCTTCAAGGCCCTCTCGGGCGAGGCGCTCAAGACCAACAACGAAGCCTTTCTCTCCCTCGCCAGGACCTCGTTCGAGCGGCTGCATGCCGAGGCGAAGGGCGACCTGTCACAGCGCCAACAGGCCATTGATGAGATGGTGAAGCCGCTCCAGGAAGCCCTAACGCGCTACGAAGCCCAGATCCATCTCCTGGAACAGTCCCGCCAATCTGCATACGGCGGACTGGATCAGCACCTGAAGAGCCTGGCGGACTCCCATCAGAAACTGCAGCAGGAAACCGGGAACCTGGTCAAAGCCCTGCGCGCCCCGACGGTCAGGGGGCGCTGGGGCGAAATCACGCTCAAGCGGGTGGCGGAGCTGGCCGGCATGGTCGAGCATTGCGACTTCACCGAGCAAGTGAGCGTCGAGGGGGACGAAGGGCGTCTCCGCCCGGACATGGTGGTGCACCTTCCGGGCGATCGCCAGATCATCGTAGACGCCAAAGCGGTTCTGTCCGCGTATCTGGAAGCCCACGCCGCTCAAGACGAAACCCAACGGCTGGCCTTTCTGCGGCAGCACGCGGCGCAAGTGCGGTCGCGCATGGAAGACCTGAGCGCCAAAGCATACTGGTCGCAATTTCCCCAGGCACCGAAGTACGTCGTCCTCTTCCTGCCGGGCGAGCAGTACCTGGGGGCGGCGCTCGAACAGGATCCCAAGCTGATCGAGGACGGACTTTCCCGCAGCGTCCTGATCGCCACCCCCACCACGCTGATCGCGCTGCTGCATGCCGGCGCCTACGGCTGGCGGCAGGAACAACTGAGCGAGCATGCGCAGCAGGCGGGCCGATTGGGCAAAGACTTGTACGACCGGATGACGGTCCTGACCGAGCATTTGGACGATATCGGACAATCGCTCGCCAAGAGCGTGGAGGCGTACAACAAGGCAGTGGGCTCGATCGAGACCCGCGTCCTGCCGGCGGCCCGCAAGTTCAAGGAGCTGGGGATCGCCTCCGACAAGGACCTGCCCAGACTCGAACCGATTGATTCAGTCCCAAGACCCGCGCCGTCTACGGAATGACGGGCGCCTTATGAATGGAAAGGATCGCGCATGACAGAGGCTCAGCGAATGGTCGAAGAATTTCATCGCCGGTTCGACATTGTGGTGTCGGACCGGCCCTGCGTCCCGGACGAGGCGACGCGCGCCCTCCGGGTCAGGTTGATCCAGGAAGAATTCGAGGAGTTCCAACAAGCCATGGCCCAGAGCGATCTCCAGGGCATGGCCAAGGAATTGGCGGACCTGCTGTACGTGGTCTATGGATCCGCCGTATCGTGCGGCATCGACATGGAACCGGTCTTTCGGGAAGTCCACCGGTCGAACATGAGCAAAGTCGGGGGACACAAGCGGGCCGACGGCAAGTGGGTCAAACCGCCGACCTATTCGCCGGCCGATCTGCAAGCGATCCTCGCCGGCCAACAGGTCGCCGAGCGGTCGCCTTAAGAGGCTGCGCCAGGGCCGACATTGAACGACGGTGTCAGAACTGCGATGACTCCCACGTGCAGCGAGCCAATCGCGAAAGGCGGCTCGACCGGCTGTTGAGCGCCCTCTACAGCTACCCCCCTCCGTTGCCGACGCTGCTCCCGCCGGTTCCGCGCCATGGAATAGGGGAAGCGTTATGCACATGAACATGTGGAGTTTCTGGATATTCCGCCGGCGGACAAGCAGCGCCTCAACCAGTTCGTGAAAGGCCTCCTGCTCATCAGCCGGCGCTAAGGCCCGTCTTTCTCCCGCCTATCGGCCTTCACTTTCACCAGCAGATTGTCGATCAACCGGACGCGGCCGAGCCGGATCGCGCCCAGCAGCACGGCTTGCTTGGCGATGCACGGAAGCGGCTCCAGGGTCTGCGGGTCGCAGCAGGCCAGATAGTCCACCGTGACGCCCGGTTCCTGCTCCACGACGCGCTGCATCGCGCGCGCGACCTGCGCGCCGAATCGAATGCCCCGCAGAATGGCAGTTCGTCCTGCCTGAAGCCCTTCGTGGAGCACCGGCGCGACTTGTCGCTGCGCCCGAGTGAGGTACTGGTTCCGGGAGCTCATCGCGAGTCCGTCCGCTTCACGCACCGTCGGGCAGACGAGAATCTTCACCCCCAGGTTCAAGTCCTCCGCCAGCCGCTGCACGATCACCGATTGCTGAAAATCTTTCTGCCCGAAGAAGGCCCGGTCCGGTCGGACGATCGAGAAGAGTTTCGTGACAACCGTCGCGACTCCGTCGAAATGGCCTGGCCGGACTGCCCCCTCCCAGCGTTTCCCCACAGCGCCGATGACGACTCCGGTTTCAAAACCGGCCGGATACATGGCGGCGGCGGACGGAGCGAAGAGCACGTCCACTCCTTCGCGACGACAGAGCGTCGCGTCATCCTCGAACATCCGCGGATACCTGGCATAGTCCTCGCCGGGCCCGAACTGGCTTGGATTCACGAAGAGACTGACCACGAGGGCGTCGCAGGCCAGGCGGGCCTTGCGGATGAGCGACCGGTGCCCCTCGTGCAGCGCCCCCATCGTCGGCACGAAGCCGATGCCGATCCCCTCGCGCCGGAGCCCGAGACTCCACGCGGTCATGGCCGGCACTGACCGGATGATGCGCATCAGGCTGAATCCCGAGCCGCGGCGGCGGAACTGCAGGAAGGACGGCTCCCGTAGCGCGAGCTTGGCTGAGGATCAAGTCTCCGCACGACTGAACGGTCAACGAGCTGGGCAAGCAATTCCTGCAGGGTCTTGTTCGACAGAGGATGCTGCAGATCGGGCGCCAGCTCGGCCAGCGGCGCCAGGACGAACCGCCGGAGGTGCAGCCGGGGATGGGGCACGATCAAGCCCGGCTCGTTGATGACGCGAGCGCCATAGAGCAGGATATCCAGGTCCAACGTGCGGGGACCGCTTCGATTGTCCTGGTCCCTCCCCAGCGACTTCTCCACTTCACGGCACACCTCCAACACGCTCTGTGGCGCGAGGTCGGTTTCGAGACGGACGATGCCGTTCAAAAACCACTGGGGGCCCGGATTATTCTCCGGCAGGGGCTCCGTTTCATAGAGGGAGGAGACTCCCGTCACCAGGGAGTGCGGCAGGAGACTCAAGAGCGTGACCGCGCGATCGCAGAAATCCAACCGGTTGCCCAGGTTGGACCCGAAGCCGATGAAGACGATCTCGCGCGACATCTTTTGTCAGAGCCTGTGGCTGATGGTTAATGGCCGATACTAAAATCCGGCCTTCTTGATCCGTTCGACCGCCTCCGCCAGCCGCTCCTTCGTCGTGCACACGGTCATGCGGATGTAGCCTTCGCCCGGCGCGCCGAAGCCATTACCCGGCGTCGTCACAATCCCGGCCTTCTCCAACAAATGTGCGGTGAAGGAGGCGGAGGTATAACCCTTGGGCACCGTGACCCAGACGTAGAAGGCCGCAGGGGGCGGGTCCACCTCCAGCCCGAGCTTCTTGAGCCCCGGCACCAGCACGTCCCGACGTTCCTGATACACCTTGCGCAGCCCGTCGGTGACCGAGTCGTCCAGCCGCAGCGCCGCGATGCCCGCCTCCTGCACGGCCTGAAAGACGCCCGAATCCAGGTTGCTCTTCACCTTCCCCAGCCCGGTCAGGACCTGCTTGTGGCCCACCGCGAACCCGATGCGCCAGCCGGTCATGTTGTAGGTCTTGGAGAGGGAATGGAATTCGATGCCGACGTCCTTGGCCCCCTCGATCTCCAGGAAGCTGGCCGGCCGCTTGCCGTCGTAGAAGATCTCCGAATAGGCCGCATCGTGGCAGACGATGACCTGATGTTCCTGCGCGAAGGCCACGGCCTGTTTGAAATAGTCCTTGCTCATGACCACGGAGGTCGGATTGTTCGGCGAGTTCAGGAACATGAGCTTGGCCTTCTTGGCCACGTCCTTGGGGACCGCGTTGAGGTCCGGGAGAAACCCATTCTTCTTTTCCAGCGGCATGAGGTATGACTGCCCGCCGGCAAAGCTGGTCCCCACCGGATAGACCGGGTACCCGGGGCTCGGCACCAGGACGATATCGCCCGGATCGACGAAGGCCAGGGGGATATGGCCGATACCTTCCTTTGAGCCGATCAACGTGAGGACCTCGGAGACCGGGTCCAGCGCGACATTGAACCGCCGCTTGTACCAGTCCGCCACTTCCTTGCGGAAGGCGAGCATCCCCTCATAGGACGGGTATTGGTGGTTCTTGGGATCGGCGGCGGCGCGGCTGAGCGCATCAATGATCGGCTTCGGTGTCGGCAGATCCGGGTCGCCGATGCCCAGGTTGATGATGTCCACGCCCCGCGCGATCGCCTTCTGCTTCATCTCGTCGATTGCGGCAAACAAGTAGGGCGGCAGCGTCTTGATCCGTCCCGCGAATTCAATCGGAAATCCGGCCATGCGAACTGGCTCCTTTCGTCAAAAAGAGAGTCGGAAAGTCATCACATCTCAAAGTTGGCACGTCTTCGGAGGTGCTTTCTTTTTCAACAAGACGTTTCGACTTTCAGATTTTCTAACTTGGAGACAACCAGGGTCTAGGTTACTTCAGGAGGAGGGCCGCAATCAATGGACAGGGGCCGTGAGGTGGGCGATGAGCCGCTCGGCGATCGAATGCAGACGCGGCAGATGCGGCTCGGCGTGGCGGAGCAGAGAGGAGAGATCCTGCCCGGCCTTGGTCACGTCCTCCGGACATTCCCGGCAGAGGGCTTCGATCTCGTCCCGCTGCATCTCCAGATGGAACAAGAGGCCATAGGCCAGGGATCCGAAGCGGAACGCCTGCAAGGGAAACAAGTACGAAGAGGCGAGGGGGACCGCTCCATCGGGCAGACCGAAAGCTTCCCCATGCCATTGGAAGACCTCGAAGGGATCGGGCAACGTCCCGAAAACCAGGTCTTCCCGGCCCTGGTCGGTGAGGTTAATCGGCGTCATCCCGATCTCCACGCTAGACCCAGGCGCGACCTGCGCGCCCAGTGCCTTGGCCAACAACTGCGCGCCCAGGCAAACGCCCAAGACCGGGGTCCCGTTTTCAACGGCGGCCCGGATGAAGGCCAGCTCCGCCTCGATCCACGGTTCCGGATCGTTGACCGATATGGGACCGCCCATCACGAGCAGCACATCCCCCGCGTCAGGCGGCAAGCCGACCTCGGGCACCAAGTGGCTGGAAATAACAAACCCCCGGCCGACCAGCAAGTCCGCGAAGGTTCCCGGACCCTCGAAGGCCGCATGTTGTAGACAGATCGCCCGCTTCACGAGTTACCCGCAATAGAATGGACGGCTAAGAGAACACAGAGAAAGGTCGAGCGTCAATAGTAAGGGCCGCCCGATAGGATAGATGCCGGCGCGGACGCATTGGCGCCCAGAATCATCCCATGCGATCACTGAGTATGACCACTCATTGACTAAGATGCCCCTGTTGTCTACCCTCTGCGCGACCAGCGAGAGCCACCCCGCGAACATCAGAGGGAGGTTGCCATGGCGAACCCCGCCGCTCCGTTTCATCCGATCATCTATGTGCGCGGCTATGCGATGACGCGGGGAGAAATCGACGAGGCCACGGCCGATCCCTTCTGCGGGTTCAACCTGGGCTCCACGGTCTACCGCGTGATGCCGGACAAGAGCAAGCCTGCGAAAAAATTTATCTTCGAATCTCCCGTGCTGCGTTTGGGATCGGATTTCGGCTATGCCGACGTCTTCAAAACGGATTGGACATCATGGACCCGGACTGGACCGGCAGCATCCCCGCCAAGTCGATCGTCATCTACCATTACTATGAACAGGCCTCGACCCACTTGGGCAGCGGCAAGACGCCGGGGATCCCCGTCTTTGCCAAAGGCTTGAGCGATTTGATCCTCCGCGTGCGGGATCTGGTCTGCCAGGACCCGAACAGCAAGATCGCCGCTGGAGATTTCCGCTGCTATTTGGTCGCCCATTCGATGGGGGGCCTGGTCTGCCGCGCATTTCTGCAGAACCCGGCCCTTGGTGAGGCCGAGGCCAGAGCCTGCGTGGACAAGGTCTTCACCTACGCCACCCCCCACAACGGAATCGAGATGGTCGGCCTCAACGTGCCGAGCTGGCTCAGCCTAGCGGATATGACGAATTTCAATCGGAAGGAGATGGCGAAATACCTTCATCTGGAGGCGCTGTACAAAAAGGAAGGCCACGTGGGCTTCCTCCCTGAAAAGACGTTTCCCTCCGACCTGTTTTTGTGCATGATCGTGACCAACCGGGCGGATTATGAGGTCGCCATGGGGGCCTCGCGCACGTTTGCCGACCACGGCAGCGACGGCCTAGTCAGGATCGAACATGCCTCCGTGCAGGGAGTGAATGCCAAGGGACAGAATCCACGGGCGCTCAAAAGCGGGAAAATGGAACTCCCCATTCCGTTCGAGAGCAAGACGACCCCCGGCATCCGCGGCAAGCTGCGGTTCGTCGTCTCCGCGTGGAACGCCTAGCGGACTGTGAGTTTTCCTTGCCATTTCCGGACGAATACGCGAAACTCCTACCCGATTGGCGCAGATTCCTTGCAAGGTGGCCTAGCTGAGACGGACCCCGGTGAAAGCCTCGTCCGACTCTGCAGCGTTGCCGGTCGCTTAAGCGGCCGGCGCAACTGACCGATACAAGAAAGCCCTGCATGACAAGCCGTGGAAAGTTGACGCGTCGAGGTTTCCTGCAAGTGACCGGGTTGACGGTCGCCGGGGCGGTGCTGGCTTCGGCCGACGGCCTGGCGACAGCAGATGAGGCCCATCATCCCCATGCCCCCGAAAGCAAGGAGGCCTTGGACAAACTGCGGGCGGGGAATGCGCGATTCTCCACCTTGCAGTTGCACCACGAAGACTTCCTGGAAGACCGTCGCGATGCGGCGGAGCACGGCTCGCATCCCTATGCGGCGGTGCTCTGTTGTTCCGACACACGGGTCTCGCCGGAAATCGTGTTCGACGAAGGACTCAATGATCTCTTCGTGGTGCGGAACGCCGGCAACGTCGTGACGACCGGCGTGCTGGGCAGCCTCGAGTATGGGGTGCTCGAACTGGGCGTGAATCTGGTCGTGGTACTCGGGCACGAGGATTGCGGCGCGGTCAAGGCAGCGTTCCATACGGGCAAACATGCCTCGGCAACCGAAGACTACCTCGAGGCCCTGATCAGGCCGATTGAACCGGCCATTCGGCTGGCCAAGCAACTGCCGGGCGACCTTTTGGAAAACGCGGTGCGGGAAAACGTCAGATTGATGGTGGGAAAGGTCCGCTCCGCCCCCTTCGTCACCGACGCGGGGCGGCCCATCACCGTCGCGGGGGGCATCTACCGGCTTCGGACCGGCAAGGTCGAACTGCTGGACCTGTGACGCTCGACCGCCGCGACCGGAGCCACTTTCAGCATCCTGTTACGGGATCAAGACGATCTTCCCATAGGCTCCCGCCTCCATCACCGCCTTGTGGGCCTGCGGAGCTTCGGCCAGCGGTAGTTCCCGGCCCGTGACTGGGCGCAGGGTGCCGTTCTCCAGTCCGGCCACCAGAGCCGCATGGATGCTCGCGGTTTCCGAAGGCGTCGCATTGAAGAGAACCATGCCCAGTACGGTGACGTCCCGCACCATGAGTTCCCGCGGGCTGACTTCGACCGAGCCCCGGCTCCCGATCACGACCACACGGCCGCCCGGCGCCATGATGGTCAGGTCCTTCCCCAGATTGACGTTGGCCAACATCTCCAGAACCACGTCCACCCCGCGCCCGTCTGAGAGTCCAATCACCTGGGCCAGGTAGTCCGGCTTTCGATGGTCCAACACATGGTGGGCGCCCTGTTCCTTGACGAGCGCCAGCCCCCTGTCGGACCCGGCGGTGCCGATCACGATCAGGCCCGCGGCCCGCGCGATCTGCACGGCGGCCACTCCGACCCCGCCGCTCGCGCCGTGGACGAGAACGACCTCACCGCCTTTGGCCTGCGCTTTCTGGAACAACGAGCGGTAGGCCGTCGCATAGGGGACGTTCATCCCAGCCCCTTGCGCGAAGGTCACCTTGTCCGGAAGCCGGTGTACCTGCTCGACCTTGCAGAGGGCTTTTTCCGCATAGGCGCCGGTGAGGGTGCCCGACATATAGACACGATCCCCCGCCTTGAAGACCTTCACCCCCACGCCCGCCGCCTCCACCGTCCCCGCCGCATCCAGGCCCGGCGTATAGGGCATCGGCAGTTTCCCGTAGGAGCCGGCCCGGATGTAGGTGTCCACGGGATTCACGCCGGCGGCCTTGACCCGTATGAGGACCTCGCCGGGGCCCGGTGTCGGATCGGGCAGGGTCTCCAGCTTCATGACTTCCGGTTCACCGAATTGATGGACCCTGATCGCCTGCATGCCTTCCTCCTCGGGCTTCAGTCTAGGATAGTCCCGATGACTATTCCCTGGCCCACTCCGCCGAAGCAATCACTTCTGTGAATTTCGTCAGCGGGATGCCGTACCGCCGCCCAAGCCCTTCGATGTCTCCCTGGTAGCCTTGTTCGTTAAACCAACGGAACATGACGGCCAAGTCGTCTCCGAAGGCGGCCGGAGCCTGGTCGTCCGGGACTTGTTGGAACCGGATGAGATGACCCATGGTGCGTGACAGGTGCGCCACCACCTCCGCCATGGTCAGCTCGTCTCCCGCCAATTCGATCGCCTGGCCGAGAAAATCGTCGTGGCGGACAAAGGCCGAGGCCCCGAACTCCCCGATATCCTGGAGCGCGATCATCTGCAACTTCCGGTCGGGGCGCAGCGGGAGCGCCAGCGTCCCTTGGAGGATAAAGGGGCGGCAAAAGGTGCCGAAGTTTTCCATGAACCAGACAGGTCGGAGAATCGTGGCGGGGAGGCCGATCTTCCGGATGTGCTGCTCGACCTGCCACTTGGTGTCGAAATGGGGGATGCCGGTGTTGCGCTCGGCCCCTCCGACCGAGGTATACACATAATGTTGCACCCCGGCCTGTTTGGCCAGGTCGGCCAGCATCGTGCCCTGTGCGACCTCTTCGTCCATCCCGGCTTCGAAGGGCGTGGACATGGCGAATACGCCCTGCACCCCCTGCAGCGCCGCCCGGAGCGAAGCCGAATCGGTAAGATCGCCCCGCGCCACCTCGACGCCTTCCTGCACCAGCCGGGCCGCTTTGGCCGGATTGCGGGTGAGGGCGCGGACCTTCTGGCCCCGACGCAACAAGCTCCTGGCCACCGCCCCTCCTTGTTGTCCCGTGGCGCCCGTGACCAAAATGATCTGCGTTTTACTCATGGGCTTCCTCCTGCATCATCCGCGCCGGCGCCACCGCTTGCGCTGGCCACTTCGTTGGGGCAGGGACAATAGAGCACGTCCCGATCGCGTGGAATTTCATGGTGGAGCAGGAATTCACTGGCTTCCGTCATGGAACATTCCCCAACGCTCCAGGACCGGCTCATCATCCCATAGGCGAGGGCCGAGGGCAAACCGACGAACAGACCTTCGTCTCTTAAAGATTCAGCGGCTTGGTCGGCGACAAGACCGAGCGGGGATTCTCTTTCCACAAGGACGCGTCGGCATCCACATAAAGCTCCACCTCGTTGCCGTCCGGATCGCGCAAGTACAGGCTCTGGCTCACCGTATGGTCGCTCATGCCATCGATCCCGATGCCGGCTTGCTCTAACTCGCGCTTGGCCTCGCGCAGTTCGCCCAAACTGTCGCCGACCTTAATGCCGATATGGTAGAGCCCCCGACGCCGGCCTTGCGGAGGACCAGGCGCCTCGCCCACCTGGATCAGCAACAGTTCGCGGTGCGTGCGCCCGGAGGTCAGGGCCGCGGCCTGTTCATTGAAGATGCGGCCGATTTCTTGGAATCCCAGCAAATCACGATAGAAGGCCAGCGATCGTTCGAGGTCCCTGACGTAGAACACCACATGACCAAGATAATGGGCCTTCATGACGGCCTCCTTGCGTGGCACCGTGAAACCATGTCCGCCCTTCCCGCGCCCACGGACCGGCATGTGGAGCGTTAGGGTGCGAACGTGATCCCGGCCTTCTGGACCTCCCGATAGGGGAGGAGCCACACCAACGACTCGTCGCTGAGGTCGCCCACCTGAATCCGATTGCCCCAGGGATCGCGGAAGTCGCAGCGGAAATGCGGCTGCATTTTGAGTTTGTATTTCTTGACGAGCTTCCTTCGCACTTCCTTGATCTGCTTCTCGTCGCGGACCATCAGGCCGAAGTGCTTCACTCGGTCTGGTTGTAATTGCTCCACCTCGAAGATCGCCATGAACTGATGTTCGCCCAGCTTGCACCAAGCCGCGCCTTCTCCGCCTTTGAGCATCTTCAGGCCGAAGACATCGGAATAAAACTTCACGGCCTTTTGGGCATCCGTGACCTCGATCACGATGTGGTTGCAGCCATAGACTTGAACCGCCATGATGATTTCTCCTTCAGCTCAGATGCCCCATCTTGCCCGCCTGATAGTCCTGCACGGCCTGGACGATCTCCTGCTGCCTGTTCATCACAAACGGTCCATACCGAGCGATCGGCTCATGGATCGGCTCCCCCGCCATCACCAGCATCGTCGCATCCTGTTGCGCCTCCACGAGGACCGGCGCGCCTGAGTCGCCGAGCACCGCCACCTGCGCCTCGGTCACCGGCTCCGATCCGTTCACCGTCGCCCGCCCCTCGAGCATGAAGAGGGCCACATTCCATCCGGCCGCAAACCCGAGCGTCGTGCCATGCCGAGCCTTCACGCGCAGATCATGGAGCTGCACCGGGGTGAACGTCGCCGCCGGACCCCTCACTCCGTTGAACTCACCCGCGATCACGCGCAGCGAGCCGGCGCCGCCGTCCAGCGGAATGACGGGAATCCGCTCCTGCACCAGCGTCTGGTACCGCGGGGCCGTCATCTTGAACGCGGCGGGCAAGTTGACCCAGAGCTGGATCGCTTGCAAGGTCCCCCCTCGTTTCGCCCACTCCCGCTCATGCAGCTCCTCGTGGACGACCCCGGAGGCAGCCGTCATCCACTGTACGTCGCCGGGACCGATGACACCGGCATTCCCCGCCGAATCACGATGCGCCACCTTCCCTTGATACACGATGGTCACCGTCTCGAATCCGCGGTGGGGATGCTCTCCCACGCCCCGCGGATGATCGGTCGGGGGATAGTCCGTCGGACCCGCATAGTCCAGCATCAGGAAGGGACTCACGTCCCGGTCGAGGTCGTGGCTCGGAAACAGATTGCGGACGTGGAAGCCGTCTCCGACGACGTGCGTCGAACCAGGCGAATAGATCCTGGGCCGACCGCCGATCGTCGGCTCTTTCGCCGCCGCCCGCCCGGTTGGTTGAGTCATGACCCACCTGCCTGCCTTTTCACGCCATCGCCCCACGCGATCACAGGACCTTATAATGGTCCTAGATAGAACTAATGTCAAGGGCCAGCCCCGTCCCGGCGAATCTGCGCGTTTTCATTGCTTTGTGGCTCTTGGAGCGGCGATTCCGCTAGAATACCGCCATGAAGTACCGGATCAAGACCGGCGAGGAGCTGGCCTGGCTGCTGGACCATACCCACGCCTTTCAGGGCGGCCAGGTGACCGATTTGCACGTCCGCAAGCAGCGACTCTATGACGAGTCCACGGGACGGCACATCACGGCGGGCACCACCATCACCGCCATCATCCGCTATGACCTGGCGGTCCGTGGCGACGCCGGACTCTATCCCCTGACGCGCGTGGCCAAGCTGACGATGGCCGGGGCCACGGACTTCTCGATTTTCGAGCAGGAGGGGGCGGATTGTTCCGAGATCGGAACCATCCATGCCGAAACGTTCGGGGGCCGACTCCGGTTCTGGTTCGATCCGCACGGAGAACTCTACGTCATTTGCGATGAGGCGATGCTGGAAGAGGTCTCCGTACCGGGAGCCGGCCGACCCAGCCGCACCGGGATGACCGAATGGACCTTTCAGGTCCCCACCGGCAGTCTTCCGACCGTGAAATGGCTGCTGGACCACCTGGACCGGGCCGGGGTGCCTTGCACCTGGCAGGCAGGCAAGCGCTCGCCCGGGGCACACCAGACGTTGCGGTGGGAAGGCCGCCTGGTGCCGGCGCCGTACCGGCCCCGCGGAAGCCAGGGCCAGCCCCGGAGCGGCGGCGTGCTCGTCCAGGCCTACGGGCCTCTCGACGGCTGCGCCTGTGTGATCGCACTCCGCGCCGCCTCTCCCCAGGACGGTGCGACCGGCCGGCTGTTCATCGCCCTGGCCGACCTCATCGCCCGCAGCTTTCCGGGCATGTGCCTCACCGGCGATCAGGTGATGGACGGGGAAGAATGGCTGGGACACGGGCTGGACGGGCAACCGGCCCAACGGGGCGCGTCGGATCAGGCCGGAGAAGTCATTCGTCGGATGCAACCGACGGAGTGACGAGACGGGTCAGTGAGAGGCCTGTCCGTCCCCGTTTCCCGATCCGTTGCCGTTCCCATGGCCGTTCCCGGATCCGTTCCCGTGCTTCCGATTCACGCACTCCACAAGATGCCAGAACCGCAACGGATTGACTTTCTCCTTCCGCGCCACCAGCAACGACGTGCCATCCAGCACGTGATTCAGCGAGAGGTCGGTCCGGAACCCGATGTGCTTGCAGAGCGGGGAGATCACTTTTTCCACCGCGGCGATCAGCTTGTTCCCGTTGCTGAAGTGGTTCAGCATGATGATCCGCCCTCCAGGCCGGCAGACCCGGATCATCTCGGTCACCACCTTGCGATAGTCGGGAACCGCCGTCACCACGTAGGCGGCCATGACGGTGTCGAAGCTGTCGTCCGGAAATTCCATCTGTCCCGCGTCCATGCGGGACAGCTCGACGTGCTCCAGCCCGTACATCCGCACCCGCTCCCGCGCCTTCTCCAGCATGCCGGCGGAGAGGTCGATGCCCACCAAGCGGCAGTGCCGGGGGTAGAGCGGCAGCGAGAGACCGGTGCCGACCCCGACTTCGAGGATTCGCTCCCCCCATGCGACGGGCAGCCGGCGAACCGTGGATTCGCGCGACTCGTGGAAAATCCTGCCGAAAATCTGATCGTAGACGCCTGCGTAGTTCGAATAAACCCGTTCGACTTTTTCCAGATCCATGCATCCTCCGTCCCCGTTTAATCTTGTCCCAGGGCTCGACTCCCGGACGAAGCTCGCCGGGACAGGCCTCAGGGCCTTGAGTTGAGACAGCGCGGGGGTGTAATCGCGGCGGGAAACCGAGTTCACAACACGGAACGATAAGGCCCGCCTGAACAAGAAAACGGGGTTACTCTAACCAAGTTATGGAGAAGAGTCAATCGCGCCACAGGCGCAGGCCTGCGGCACATCACGCGCGGTCGGCACGCGGCCAGCCTATGATCGGACAGCGGAGAATCTCGCCCGCCCCTCGCGCCTCGAACCCCACGCCTTCCGATCTCTTGATCGGTGTGGTATCGTGCGCGACCTGGCGGCTTGATGGAAAGGTGAGGCCATGGTCCTGGCGGGAGTCTTCGGCGCACTGCTGTTTCTGGCCCTGGTGATCGGGGACTGGTTCTACTTCTCCAGCCAGTCGGCGCAGGCCGGCGCCTACGGATGCCGAATTGCTGGGGCGCCGGACCAGGATCCCTGGCCGTCCCTGGCGGAGATCGGTGCCCGCTTTGACGCACATGGCCGGCTCAGGCTGCCGAACGGTTTCGCTCATTTCTTCCCGATGGAACGACGGATCGTCCTACGTTCGCAGCAGGGCTTCCTCCCCAGCCGACTCCGGACCGCCTGGCCCCTGAAGGCCTCGTTAGAACTTGCGCCCGAGGAACGGACCTCCCGCGTCACCTGCATCAAGCGGATTCCCTGGTGCTCCGCCATCCTGACCTCCCTGTGGTTCTTCACGGTGGGGGCCGGCACGCTGACCTTCGTCGTCCTGTACCTGGCCGACGGGGGCCTAGCATCGCTCCAGGGCATTTTGATGGGGCTCGGCATCCTGGGCATCGGCCTGTTGGTGCTGGCCTTCGGCCTCGTCACGATCGCCTTTGCCTACCGGCTGGAGAACCACCGACTGACCCTGGCCTACCAGGACTTGCAGGCCGCGCTCGAGAAGACGTCAGACCATCAGGACAGCCATTAGGACAAATAAGCGTCCAGGAAGGCTTGGTGTTCGGCTGGGAGGCCGGTCTTGGCGGAGCGGGCCAGGCCGGCGATGATGCCCCGGTGTTTCTGGCTCAAGCCAGATTCGACGAAGGCGGTCTTGTACTGGGCCCATTTCAAAGCCGGCTCAGAGGCTAGGCGGGCCCGTTCATCAGGGGCCATCACCTTGAGCGAAGCGGTCAGGTGCGCAATCGCCTTTTCCACGCTGTGGTAGGGCGGCGCGAGCTTCAGTGTCGCGTAGAACTGTTCCAGGTGCCCCCGGAACTCATCGCGGATCGCTTGGGTCTGCTTGTCATCGGCCATCGTCGCTTGCCTCGCTCGCTACCCGGCAAGATAGCGGATCGCTGGCGCCGGAGCAAGGCGGCAAATATGGTATGATCCGCGCATGCCGATGCAGGAGCTTCCCTCGCCGTCCATACGCGCGCAACTCAAGGCCACGGCCCTGGAAGCGGCCAGAGTGGCTGGCTCCATCCTAACTGACGCGGCCAGCAACGGGTTTCACGTCGAATATAAAGACTCGGTCAATCTGGTCACGGACGCGGACCGGCGCTCGGAGCAGGCCGTGATCGAGGTGATCCGCAAGACCTTCCCCGAACATCGGATTCTGGCGGAGGAGGGGGGCGCGCAAGCGGGCCGTGACCTGGAATACCAGTGGGTGATCGATCCGCTGGATGGCACGACCAACTTCGCCCACGGCTATCCGGCCTACTGTGTGTCCATCGGCGTGGAATACCGGGGCCGCTGCATCTTCGGCGTCGTGCTGGACCCGACGCGGCAAGAGCTCTTCACCGCTGAGGCGGGGAGCGGGGCCTTCCTGAACGGCGCCCCGCTGCATGTCTCCCACACTCCGAGGCTGGATGGGGCGTTGCTGGTCACCGGGTTCGCCTACGACATCCGCGTCAGCGCCCAGAACAATCTGGACAACTTTTCACGCTTTGCCATCACGGCGCAAGGCGTGCGCCGCACTGGCACGGCGGCCCTGGATATGTGCTACGTGGCGGCCGGACGCTTCGACGGCTTCTGGGAACTCAAGCTGCACCCCTGGGACACGGCAGCTGGCCTGGTCATTCTGCGCGAGTCGGGCGGGCACGTCACCGACTTCAAAGGCGCGCCCTACTCGATCTACGAACCGTCCATCGTGGCCAGCAACGGGCTGATCCATGACGAAATGCTGGACGTTCTGCGCCGAACCTGATGGCTCGGCGCGCGCATGCGGCGAGGCCTCATCCTTGCGCGATTCGCGGAGCCATGCATGAAACGGCATCGGGTGGGGATCCTGATCTTCCCGGACGTCGAGGTCCTGGACTTCTGCGGACCGTACGAAGTCTTCTCCGTCACGCGCCTCCATGAAGAGCGCCGCCGCGAGGAACCGTCGCCGTTCGAGGCGGTCTTGGTCGCCGAAGAGCCGGGACCTGTGACGGCGACCGGCGGCTTGCGGGTCATCCCCGACCATACCTTCGGCACCTGCCCAACGCTGGACCTGCTCGTCGTGCCGGGGGGCTGGGGAACGAGGAAGGAGATCGCCAACGAATGACTCCTCGCCTGGATCACCGAACGAAGCACAGAGGTGAAGACCCTCGCCTCGGTCTGTACCGGCGCGATGCTGCTGGGGCAAGCCGGCCTACTCGACGGGCGCCGGGCCACCGCCCGTCACATGGAGTATCCGTTCCCCGAACACAATCGTCGGCGCGTCCAGGGCGTGCGATGAGCCTGCAGATACTGTATGATGGCCCGCTGATTCACCGCACAAGAGGCTCACATGGCGACACAAAGTCCCCCCTCAGGAAGGCCGCCGGCCGGCAAGCCTGGCCAGCCTGGGCCTACGGGCCAACCGCCCGGACGCGACACGGAGCTGCTCAAGGTCGTGGTGTCCCGCGCCGGACAACAGGTGAATGCCCAGTGGGCCATTCACCCTCAGATCAAGCACGATCTCAAGCCGGAGGAATGGAAAGAGATCTCGGACCTGATGGCCAAGGTGACCGGCATCGTCGGGAACCGCTTCTCGAAAGTCCTGGCCGAGGCGGAGCCGGATCAACCGGGGACAGCCTAACGAAAGAGTGTAGAGTTGTGAGTTGAGAATGACGAGTTGCCTGAAACTCTCCATTCTCCATTCTTAACTTTCAACTGGGAGAGCGATCATGGACACCTACTATCATCCCAGGGACTTGGGCAAGTTCGCCGACATGGGCAAGGGGAACAAAGACTTGTGGGACAAGTTCATGAGCTACTACTCCGCCGTGTTCGCGGAAGGAGCGCTCACCGAGCGGGAGAAGGCCTTGATCGCGCTTGGCGTCGCCCACGGGGTCCAGTGCCCCTACTGCATCGACGCCTATACGCAAGCCTGTCTTGAAAAAGGCTCCACCGTCGAAGAAATGACGGAAGCGGTCCATGTGGCCTGCGCGATCCGCGGCGGGGCCTCGCTCGTCCACGGGGTGCAGATGCGCAACGTGGCCGAGAAGCTGTCGATGTAACTGCGCTGCAACGCAGTTCGATGGCTCAGGCCGTCTTGCCCGACTCGAACGCCCGGTCGGCCTTGGCCGCCATGTAAAAATCGCTCTCCGTCAGCCCGTTGATCTTGTGGGTCCAGAGCTCGACCTTGCACTTGCCCCAGGCCAGCAGCAGGTCCGGATGATGCCCCTCTTCCTCGGCCACCGCCCCCACCTTGTTCACGAAGGCCAGCGCTTCGGAGAAATCCTTGAACGTGTACAGACGCTCCAGGTGCCCGGCCTGGTTGAGCGACCAGCCCCGCCCCAGTTGCGTCAAGAGTTCCTGAGTCCGGGCCGGCTCCAGCGGCGGCACACCGCCCCGGCAGGGCACACATGTATTATCGGCAAGTCCCATGATGGTCTCCTCCTGGCAATTCCGCTGCGCGCATCTTAATCCGTCGCCTTGATCCGGCACAACGTCAACGGCTGCGCGAGCCCGCGTCCACGGTCCATTCCTGTTCGACGCGCTGCTGGGCATAGAACATGGGTCTGTCTCTTCCGGGGCACCACCGGAGCGGGCCAGATCGTCCATTTTGATTTTCTCGGGATTGAACTTGACTGCAGCCTTGGCCATCCGGTCGAGGGCCTCGTCGAACGACAGGGGCTCCGCCTCTTTCGGCCGGAACCGCACCGGGTTGATCCGCGCCACCACGAAACTTTTCAGGTAGGGGCTCGTCAGGCCCTTGGCCTTCAAGGCCTCGACTTGCCGGATGACCGCGTCGTCCAGCTCCAGCAGGGTCTTGGCCCGTTCCTGCCGGATCTCCAGCGCCGTCCGCAGGGGGTTTTTCAGGAACGTCTCCACACGCTTGAGCACCGGCTGGTAGGCGCCGCCGCTGAAGCGGGGCCGCTCTTCGTAACAGAGGCCCAGCGTGATGAAGGAGGGTTCCTCGAACTCCAGCGCGTAGGTCTCTTCCGTCGCGTCATCCAGCCGGGCCAGTTCCTTGTACATGCGGATCACTTCCAAAGCCTTCTCGCGGAGGTTGTGGGCCTTTTCGGTGTTCAGCGCCAAAATCTGATAGGCTGCCGCAGCCTCCGGCGCGACGATAGCGATGATGCTCTTGGCGCCCAGGGTCTTCATGGCCGAGAGCCGGTGGTGGCCGTTGGGCGTCCAGTAGGCGATACCGCCCTCCGCTCCCGCCTTGGCCCGCACCGCGATGATCGGGTCCAGGAACCGGCCGAGCTTGCCGATCACCCCTTCGAGTTTACGCACGTGGGTGTCGGACAGATTTCTCTGAATAGGGGGTCGGGGCCACTTTTTCGATCGGCAGGGCAGCCAGGACCAGGCCCCCGTCATCGTCGATCGTCCGGTGCAACGCCGCCGCCTCGCCTGGCGGAGCCGCGGCTTGCAGCTCCGTCGCGGCGAGTCCGGTGGAGACCCAGGCCGGTTTCCTGCGGCGTCGGAGGGTCCCGGCGGTTGCCGCCTGCCTGGGTTTCCTGGGCTTATTCTCCGCCATGACGTGGTATGGTAGGGGAGTCGGTCGCCAAAAGAAAGCCCCGCGTCACCCCAACGAAAGGCACCAAGCTGATGCTCCGAATCGGACATAGAGGCGCAGCCGGCTATGCGCCGGAAAATACGCTGTCTGCCATCAAGAAGGCCGTGACGCTCAAGGTGGATTTCGTCGAGCTGGACGTCCGGGCGACGAACGACCGTCAGTTGGTGATCTTCCACGATCGCCGTGTGGATCGCCTCACGATCGGCAAGGGCGCCGTGGCGGACTTGAGCCTGGCCGACCTGCGACGGCTTACGCTCCCCGGCGGCCATGCAATCCCGACACTCGAGGAAGGGTTAAAAGCGGCGGAGGGCAAGGTCGGGGTGATGCTGGAGTTGAAGATCCACGGCTTGGTCGAGCCGGCCCTGGAAACCCTCGAGCGAAGCGGATTTTCAGGCCCCGTGATCGTTGCGTCGTTCTTCCACGACGAATTGCTACACCTGCGCCGGCTGCAGCCGAAGGCGCAGACGCTTGCGCTGCTCGTCGGCCGGCCGATCACTCCCGCCGGATTTGCGCTCGAGGCCGAGGCCACCCACGTCGGCATTGCGTTCGACACGCTCGGCCAGGCCTACGTGGACGCCCTCAACTCGGCGGGGCTCCAGATCTTCGCCTTCACCGTCAACGACCCGGCCGACATCCAGCGGGTCGCGGCCCTCGGGGTGGACGGGATCATTTCGGATTTCCCGGATCGGATCCAGAAATAGCCGGTCCTCCGACCCCTGTCTGCGGCTGAAGCAACGAAGCGGCCGGTGAAGCCGGCTTGGCTTCGTCCTTGGGCTTGTCCGGAGGAGGCGCGAGGGGCTTGATCCGGATGTGGGTGATGAGGCGCTCAACTTCCGTGATGCCGCGGACTTTGTCATAGACCGCGTCGTATTCCTCCTCCGTCTGCGCGATGCCGAAGAGATAGACGGTCCCGTTGGTCGCCCGCCAGCGGTAGTTGGGGTAGCGGAAGCCGGCCCCGGACATGACCGCGAACTTCACCTTGAGCTCGATGCCCGTGTCCCGCACCGACTCGCGCATGCCGAAATCTTCCGTGATGTGCAGCTCGTTGTAGACCCGGCTGACCCCCTCGACCTTCTTCACCAACGCTTCGGCTTTCTGATCGTCCCCCGCCGTCTTCACCGCCCCCGTCATCAGGACGTCGCCCTGGTACACGTCCACGCTCACCGCCATGAACAGGTCTTTCCCTTCGCCGGCCAGAGCCAGCAGGATGGCGCTCTTCACCTTGAGGTCGTCGCCCATTTCCTCCAACGTCCGTTCGTCCACGGCCATTTCTGTCGCCGTAGACGCGACCGAAAACGGTGCGGTGTAGGGGTTGGGCATGATGAAGCTGCAGCCGGCCAGGAGAACGGCGGCCACAAGAAGGACCGGGCGAAGGTTGGAGGCCATGAGGAAGCATAGGAGGAGGAAGGAAAAAAAGAAAGCCCCCGCGCCATTGGAAGCCGGGGGCTTGGAGGAGTCTCTCCGACGCCTCAGACTCGATCAACCGATAAATATGTCGCGCCACGCGACACCTTTCCATGGGCCGGGAACGTCATGGCCCGTTGGTACGGCTGGCGCGCCATTGCCCAGCGGTAAATAAACCAGGCATTTTCGGTCGCGCCAAGGAAGGAGGTTTGGTGGAGGTGGCGGGAATTGAACCCGCGTCCGAAGACCGTCAGCGCAACAGATCTACGTGTGTAGCCGATCGTTTAAGTTTCGCAACCGCCCACGCCCACCGGCAGGCTTAGAACGGCCGCTAGCCCAGTATTGTCTCGTCCTCAGCCGCTGAGCACCAGCTTTGGACCAGCCCGCTGCATCGCGCCCCTTCCACCCCCGCGGGCCTCAGGCGGAGGG
>SXGR01010657.1_pt1 | contig 36137 bp, 6 predicted proteins | sample 3174711 | NCBI WGS metagenome assembly SXGR01 (sample SAMN11356860, study PRJNA531348) | freshwater metagenome | isolation source: freshwater sample F1-60 | place: China: Fuxian Lake, Yuxi | collected 2017-12-25 | reverse complement strand
TCGCCGAAGTAGGTGATGCTGGCGCCGCCGTTGAGCGTGACCACGTTGGCCGAGGCGACTGCGCCCGCGAAAGCCTGCGAGAAGGTGGCGTTATTGAGGACAAGCCCCTTGGCGGGGTCAAACGCCGCCGGGATCGACGAGTCGGCGCCCACGGTGAGGGTGCCTTGGTTGATCGTCGTGCCGCCGGTGTAAGTATTGACCGCGGCAAGGATCACGGTGCCGGTGCCGAACTTCACGAGACCGACGCGCGAGGCGCCGTCTTCGATGATCGAATTGACGTTCAGAGCGCCCGCGCCGGCATGCAGGAAGAGCTCGCTTCCGCCGGCAGTGAGCCTGCCTGCGCCGACACTGGCTCCGATGTTCCAGGTACCGGAGGAGCTTCCAAGGACGCCTCCGGAGGAGACCGTGAGCTTGTTCGTGCCGGTGATGGTCACCGTGCCGCTCGAACCGGAGATCGCCAGCGCGTTGATGGTGACATCGGCGCTCACGTTCGCGCTCGCGGAGATCTTGATGTTCTGCGCGGCGGTGCTGGCGTCGGAAAGGGTCGTCGAGGAGTAAGCCTGGAAGCCGTTCTGGCCGAGGCCGCCGACGCCGAGTCCCGGGAGGTAAGAGGCGAAATCACCCGTGCTCGTGACGGCCCAGCCGCCGATGATGCCGTTCTGGAGGCCGCCGCCGAGGGTCGCGGTCGACACGCCGCCGATGGTGCCGAACGTCAGACGCTCCGTATTTCCGGCCAGACCGGTCGGGCCGTCGAAATAAGCCGTCGCGCCCGGATTACGCACCAACGACGCGACGATGAGTTCAGCCGAATGGTCGCCGGAGCCTCCCGACACGACCTTGAAGCTGTTCGCGCCAGCGCCTAGCGTGACCGCGCCGATGGTCTCCGAGGTGTTGACCTGAGCCCTGCCCCGCAGCTCGATCGAACCACCTACCATGCCGATGGCCGTGGCGTTCCGCAGGCGGTCATTATTGTTCTTCGGTCCGTTCTCATTGTCCAGGACCAGACCGCCGAAGCGGAGCGTCAGGCTCGACGTACCGGCCAAGGCGCCGGCGTCGGTCAGACGGACGCTTCCTCCGTTGATGAGGGTGTCTCCACCATAAGTCTGGGCGGAATAAAGGCTGAGCGCATTGGCGCCCTGCTTGGTGAAACGGACGGCGCCGGTGATCGACCCAGACCAATCGCGGGGCGCATCATCCTGACTGATGATCAAGCCTGCGGAGGCGGCCGAAGTGATCACGCCGTTGGCGTCGGCATAGTTCTGATCGGAGAACAAGGCCCCGAAATGCTGGCTGCCCCCGTTGAGATCCAAGGTGCCTTCGATCAGCGCAAATTGATTACCGGACTGAATGGCGTTCTTAAGTCCCGCGGCGAAACGCACAGTGCCTTCATTAAGCACGAACTGTCCGCTGAGGGAATTCATCCCGACATTGGTCAATCTGTTGACCTGCGAAGTCGGAGGATTGATCACGAGGGTGCCCGCACCGGCTTTGACGAGTGAGATGCGCGAGCTCCCCTGACCGTTGCCGCCGGCCAGCGCGGTGGACAGCGTAAGGGTGGAGGTATCACCCACCGTCCAAAGGTTGAGACCCGGCAGCGAGGCCACCTGATCGAAGACCCCGCCGGAAATCGTGATGTCACCACCGGCACGGACGAGGACTCCGCCTGAAGCCAGGGCGAACCGGACGCCATCGGCAAGGTTAAGACCGCCGGTTCCCGCGAAGGTCAGAGAACCCGAAGTCAGGCTGGTCGATACCGTACGCGTTGCCCCATCGGTGAGTCGCATGTTGACGTCGGCCTCGACCGACAAATTGGTGCGGTACTCCTCGTTCATAAGGGGTCGCACATAGTGGTCGCCCGAGTTGTAGCCGCCGCGTCCAGTCGCATCGACCGTGGCGAACGAAGTACCTAGGGATTCTCCGGACAGGTCTGTTCGTCCGACAAGCGCCCAGGGGAAAATAGCCTTCTTTGGTGTCGCGCTGTCAGCCGGCGCGATGCCGACGCCGCTCAAGGTGGAGCCTCCCGCGAAAACGACCGAAGTGACCTCACCGGAATTATTGACGCCGAAGAAACTATCCCCGCGGAAAAGCACCGAGGCGCCTCGAGTGTCGACATTCGCGGCTGTCGTGTTCTGGGCCGGGGTAACCGGCGAGAAGGGATTATTGAATACAAGCCTGAGATTATATGACGAATTGATCTTAAGGTCGACCACGGACGACCCGCGCTGGAACAACGGGGTGTCTACATACTCGACCATTTCGTCAGTGTTTCCGTTACTTCCCTTGATCTGCAGGAACCCTCCGCGAAGAACCAAGTTGTTGTCGGTGGAGGCGCTGTTGCCAAGTCGCCCGTTGGCGGTGATGTTGTTGCTTCCTGAGACAGACACCCCGCTGCTGTCGAGAATCAGGCTGCCCTTAGGGTCAAGGATCACGGGGGCGGACATGGTGCCTCCCGTAAGGAAGCTCAAGTGTCCGAGCACAGCGGTGGTAGGTGCCGTCAGCGTGAAAGTGTTGGCATTAGCATCCACCGAGAGGATCTGCGTCCGGGTCGGGATGGCGGTGGACAACACGAACATGCCAGGCTTGAGACCTAGGCTGACGATCGTGTTAGTTCCATTCAGCGTCACGGTCGTCGTGCCAGTGGTCGCAGTCGGCAATGATCCGGCGGTAGCGGACACGAACGATCCTCCGCTCAAGACCACGCTGCCCTCCCTGATGTTGAACGCCTTGCGGCTGTTCAGGTCAAAGGCGATGCGCGGGGACTGCGGGGTGGTGATCGTCAGGGTCCCGGCGCCGTACTTATTGATGGCGTAGAAGCCGTTCGTCGGCGCGACAAGGAAGGCCTGCAGGTCGATCTCTCCGACCGCGTTGAAGCTGAGCTGCCGGGTGGCGGAGGCGACGATGCGATCGCCCGTCAGACGCAGCGTGCTAGCTTGCGCCGCACCGATGGCGGCGTCGTAAGCCATGTTGATGGTGCCTGCGTAGCTGTTGACGCCGGAAACACTGGCGAGCTGACCACCGAAATCCACGCCGCCGAAGAAGACATTATTGGTCCCTTGCAGGGTCAGGGTGTTACCCACGGTCACGCCGCCCCTCAACTCAAGGGCGTTGCCCACTACGGCGAGCGTCGGCGCGATGCTGATCGCACCTGAACCGACCGCTTCATCGGCCCCGAGGGACAGCTGGCCAGAATTGAGGGTGATAGCGCCGGTCCATGCGCCAGAATTGGCGGAAAGATCGAGACGTCCGGAACCGTTCTTGACCAAGGAATTAGAAGCTGATCCCACCAAAACCGGACTGGTCAGCGTCAAAATCTGTCCACCCAGGATGTCGATGGAGTTCAAAGCCGCGTTCAGATTGAAAGTGCGGCCGGACACAAAGGTCCCTGTGACGCCGAGGCCCGTCGCCGACGTCGCCCCGCTGGAAATGATCGTCAGAGAGTTCGCGGCGACGCCGAGGGCTGAATCGCCACCAATCGTGAGACGACCAGCCTGGATGGTGACGGCCTTGCCGATGCCGCCAAAAGTATTGGCACCATCGAGCACCAGTACGCCTGCGCCGAGCTTGGTGAGTGTAAAACTGTCCGCACCATCGTCGATCGAACCGCCGATCGTGAGCGTACCGCCGGCCACGTCGAGGGAAACATCCGCCTTGAGCGAGACGGCCCCCGTCCCGAAAGCATAGGAGTTACTGCCTAGGAAATTCAGATTTCCGTTCAACTCAAAGTCATTTCCACCTGAGTTCACCAAGGCGGCGCCGGAAGAGTTGTCGAAGGAGACCCCTGCGGCAAAAGCAACGATGCCGTCGCCAAAAGCCGTGGCATGGCCGATGTCTACCCTTCCGGCATTAAGAACAAATCCTCCCGACCCGTCGCCCATCCCACTAAGCGTGAGCACCCCGGCACCGGCCTTGATGGCCTTGGCGTTGAAGCTGACCCCACCCGAAAGAGTCAGTGACGATGCGCCTGCGCCGCCTTCGACCGTCCACGTCTGGCTTGTGCCGACGACGATCGGCGCGGAAATATCAATAGCCCCAGCTGATTCCTTGACGTTGATGCCGTTTCCGATCGAACCCGGAGAGAGCGTCAAGGTCCCCCCGGAACCGGGGGCTATGACGATCGAGGCGATGGCGCCGGGCGCCGCGTTGAACACCAAGCCGTCGACGTCGAATGACGCGTCGAGCGTGGTGGCATAAGACGCACCAGATGGCGCGAAGTTCGAAGCGCTGAAAACGAGGCTGTCGCTTGCCGATGGGGTTGTCGCGGAGACGATGCTTCCAGCCTGGTCATCGGACCAATTGCCGGCGGCGTTCCAAGAAAGCCCGCTGGCTCCGGTGAAGTACTTGAAGCTCTGTCCGCTGGTGGTCAGTATCAGGCTGTTGCTGGAAGCGTCTAATTGATAACTCCAACCGGAGGGCGCCAGTCCGAGAAGCCACGACGCGCTTGAAAGATCCGTCCCGACGGAGGACGTCAGCAGCGTGTAGGTTCCTGCGCTCAGCACTCCCAAGGCGGAGAGATCGATCGTGATGCTGCCAGATACAGTCGATCCGCTCGTCAAGCTGATGAAGTCGTTCGAGCCTGCGGAGCCGATCTCAAGGTCGAGCACCGAGCCGCCGCTGAGCTTGAAGACACCTGCGCTGCTGTCGAAATCACTGTTGTTGAGGCTCAGCTTAGCCCCGCTCAAGACATTGACCGCACCGACCGTGTCCGCCACGGTGAACACCTTGTTCAGCACGCCCTCGGCGACAGTGACCTCAGCCGCTCCCAGGTTGAGGACCCCGGTGATGGCGAGGGTGCCGGCACCCTCCTTGACGACCGAACCGATGCCGTTGCCGACAATTGTTCCTTTCACATCGATATCGGCAGCTCCGCCAAAGGTCAGCGTCCGCGAACCGACCTGGATGGTGGAAGCAGGCCCGAACACGAGCGTTCCGTCGGCCGATCTGATGGAGGTATCCGACTGAAGCGTTACCTGGCTGTTGACGGTATTACTGCCGGCAACGTTGCGCAAGGCGCCGGAGTTCGCGAAGCCAGCTCCATTCAGTAGCAGATCCTCGGCGGCGATCGTGACGCCGCCTTGGAAACCCAGCGAACCACCGCTGGTGACGGAAGTAGCTCCAGTCGTGGTACCCAATCCAGCGTCGTTGGAGACCAGAAGCAAGCCGCCGGAAACGGTGATTTCGCCATCGAAGGTCTCGTTTGCGGCAGAAAGAATCAAAGTTCCGTCGCCGGATTTCTCCAGCAAACCGGCGCCGCTCACCAGACCCGGCAGAGCCAAAGTCACGCCGCCGCCCACAGCGACCCCCCCGCCACCCGTGCCCACGGAGAGGGCGCGATTGAGACCTGCATTAAAGGAAGCGGTGGCGCGCAGGATTCCTCCGGAAGAGAGGGAGATAGTGTTGGTCGCCGAAGCATTGCCCAGATGGGAGCTGGAGCCGACATTCAAGGCGCCTCCATTGATGGAAGTCTGTCCGGCGTAGGTGTTCGCCCCTGAGAGCGTCCAGGCGCCCGGGCCCTGCTTGATGACAGACCCATTTCCCGTGGATATGATGCTTTCGACGACGCCATCGCCGGCACCGGCGAGCGTGAGATTAAAGCCTGAACCGGTGATGGTTCCGACGTTGCTCAACGTGAACATTCCTGCGTCAGAGGCAACGGACGCAGAGGCGGCCAGAGTCAGCAGGCCACCATAGTTGTTATCACCGGAGACATTGACCAGTGCCCCGCTTTGTCCAGCGGCGCCTGAACCAGAGATGGTCACCCCTTCCGCGCCGATGCCGTCAACCTGGATCTGCAAGGTCGCACCGGAGGCGACCGATGTCCCGCCGGTCGTGGAACCCAAAGCCGAGGCATTCTGAACGTTGAGCACGCCATTGGAGACCGAAGTCAGACCCGTGTAGGTGTTGGCTCCGTCAAGCATCCACTTGCCTACGCCCGACTTGGTCACGCTGGTGATGCCCGTTCCCGCGGCTTGGTCGCCGATGATGCTCGTGAGCGTGTTGGCGCCGGTGTTCGTGCCGGTGAGGGTCAGGGTACGGGGGCCTGCCTCAGCTCCCGAAGTAGCGACTCCGGTCATGCCAGTGAAGCCGATAGGCCCCGCACCGGTGAAGCTCATCGTGTCGGCCGAGGTCGCGCCGGAGGCGTCCAGCGTGGCGCCGCCGCCGCCGTTTAGAGCGCTGCCGACGCTGAAGAGGCGGTCCGTGCTCTGGGCCCCGCTGCCGGCGTACCGCAGGGTGCCGCCGTCAAGAAGCAGGTTCCCGGACGCCGTCGTGGCCGCGCCAAGGCTGCCGGCGACGCCGCCGTTGGAAAGGTTCGCGACCACGAGCGTGCTGCCGCCGCCCACGGCGGTGACCAGAGCGTAGGTATTGGCAGTGCTGTTGATCCTGGTGGTACCGGTGTTGATGGACCAAAGACCGGTAGAACCGTCCGCGGTTAGCGTCTGCGCGATCGACCCAGCCGACCCGAAGGAGAAATCTCCGCCTCCGACCAGGACGATGTATCGTAAAGTTTGGTTATTCGCCCCGATATTTCCATTAAAGGCGAGACTCGCGCCGGTATCAGCGCGGTAGGTCGAATTTCCGCCGCCACCAGTTAGCGTGACGTTGCCGGTCAAGGTATTGGCCCCGGAGACCGCCCGGATAATTCCGTTCAAGGTGCCATTTGTGCCGGCACCGCTGGTCGTGAAGTTGTTTGCCAGGGTTCTGCCTCCGGTCAGCTGGATTTGCGCCCGGATGGCCCCTGTGTTGAAGACTGCAGTGACGGCGCCGGTGCCCAGAGCATTGTTGGCGTTGGCCACAATGATACCGCGATCCTGACCAGAGGTTGGCTGAAGACCAACAGCACCGGAGTAGGAGCCGCTCGTGGCGTTGAACGTCAGCGTGCCCGCGCCGCTCTTGGTAAGCCCCCCTGAGCCGGTGAGCGTACCGTTGAGCGTCGTGTTATCGGAACTCGAGACCGTCCAGGCGCCTCCTCCCGAAGTAACGTTCGCGTCGAAAGTGGTATCGGCCGAGCCGCTGAGGCTCACCGCGCCGCCGTTGGTGGTCACGGTCCGGCCGGCCCCGAAGACGGTCGTGCCGCCGGAGACAGTCAGTGTGCCGGATCCGTTGATGGTGACGTTCTGCGTGAACGTGTTCGTCCCTCCGGCGAGCGTGATACCACCGCCGCCGCCGTTCACGACCACGGCGCCGTTGAAGAGATTGGTGCCCGTATTCGAGACCGACAGGCCCGTGGTGGTGGACGAGCTCGTCAGATTGCTGGCGAAGGTGGTCGAGCCGGTTCCGTTCACCGTCACGGCACGGTCAGCGCCGACGGTGATGCTCGGGGCGATCACGGCCGTCCCGCCGTTCATCGTGACCGTGAAATTGAAGTTGCCGCTGCTGATGGAGGTGCCAGTGACCTCGAAATCGCCTCCGTTGCCCAGGAGCGTGAGGTGGCGGTCGGTACCGACGGTCAGGGTGCCGACAGCCAGGGTCAACTTGCCGGCCTCCGACACGAAGCTCGCGGCGGCGGACGGCGTGGAGAGCGTCGCGCTGTTCTGTCCGGCGACGTTGACGATCGCCCCGGCGCCTGAGTAGGAAGTGATGCGGGAGGCGAGCGCGATCGGTCCGCTGCCGTCGTCGTTGAGGCGCAGCGAGGCGCCCGCGGTGATCGAGATGGTGCCCGATCCCAGCGCCGCCGGATCCTTCATCTCGAGCGAGCCGGCGTTCAGCGAGATCGCGCCGCTGAAGTCGTTCGGCGTATCGATGGTCAGGCGGCCTGAGCCCGACTTGGCGAGGGTCGCCAGGCCCGTGACCTTGCCGGCGCCTTGCAGGACGTAGTCGTTGGCAGCGTTGAAGGAAACCGACGAGGGGGTCACCGTACCGGGCAGATTGACCAGATAGGACGCGGCCGTGTCGTCGAAGACCACCGCCATCGAGTCTTGGAAATTGACCCCCGTGACCGAGCCGACCTTGAAGTTGGCGTCCGCCGTGGTCGAGTTCACCCACTTCGTGCCACTCACGTCGCCGTTCCACGTCAGGCTGTTGGTCGTCTGCAGGTCCACCGACCCGACGTTGTTGACCAGGTAGCCGAAGAACTTGGCGCCCGCGGCGTTGGTTAAGTTCGGGCTGGCCAGGGTGAGGTTCGCGAAAGACCCGCCGAGCGCGCCGGCGTAGGTGATGAGGCTGTAGGTGCCGTTGCCGAAGCCCGTCAGCGTGGTCGTGTCGAGCGTCAGCGCGCCGCCGGCGGCCGCGAAGCCGCCCGAGCTGGTGACGACGACCTGGTCGCTGGCGGCCGTGTTGGCGCCGAGCTGGAAGGTCAGTTTGGAACCAGCAGCAAGCGTGAGCCCTCCGAGGGTGATCGTGCCGGCCGTAGCCGCTCCGCCCGGACTGAGGGTCGAGCCGGAGCCCACGGTGACGAGGCCCGAGACCGAACCCGCGCCCCCGAGGACGGTGGTGGCGCCGGTCACAGAGACGGCGCCCGTTCCGGTGGCCGAACCGGTCGCATTGGCGACCAGGAGGGTGCCGGCGGTGACGTTCACGCCGCCCGAGAAGGTGTTGTCGCCCGAAAGCTGGAGAACGCCGTTGCCGTTCTTGGTCAAGGCGCCCGCCTGCGCGCCGTCGGCGATGCTCCCGCTGAGGGCGAAGGTCTTGGTGCTATCAACCAGGATGCCGGAGGCGGCGCTAGCGACCGTGAAATTACGGGTCGTAGTGATGGACTCGGCAGCCTGCAGGGTGATGTCCTTGAGCGCGGCCGCACCCGTCTGGGCGCCGAGGGAGGTGGCCGTGGAGATGCGCACCGTACCGCCGCCAAAGAGGACGGATCCGCCCGTGAAGGTGTTGGCCGAGACCGTATCGTCCAGGACGAGCACGCCGGCGACGTCGGCGTTGAGCCTGCCGGCGCCGGAGATGGCTGTGGTCGCTCCGTTCGTGACGGAGAAGGTATCGCCCGAGGAGACCACGAGGGCGCTGGCGGCGTCGCCGAGGACGAAGTCGCGCCCGGAATAGGAGAGCGAAGCCGTGGCCTGCAAGGTCGCGGCGTTGATCATGACGCCACCCGAACCCAGGGCCGTGAGCGATCCGACGCGGACGACGCCGCCGCCGGAGAGGACGGAACCGCCCGTGAAGTCGTTGGCCGAGACCGTATCGTCGAGGAGGAGCGTACCCGCGCCGGTGGCGTTGAGCTTGCCCGTGCCGGTGAGCTTACCAGAAAGCGTGAGAATCTTGCCGCTGTCGACCGAAACCGCGGACGCGGAGGCGCCGAGCGTGACCGAAGGCGCGAAGGTGAACGTGCCGCCGACCTGCAGCGTGGCGGCGTCCAGGGCGAGGGCGCCCGAACCCAGACCGGTGGAATTGACGATCCTGACGACGCCTCCGGAGAGGACGGATCCGCCCGAGAAGTCGTTGGCCGAGGCCGTATCGTCGAGGACGAGCGTGCCCGCGCCGGTGGCGTTGAGCTTGCCCGTGCCGGTGACCTTGCCGGAAAGCGTGAGCGTGCGGGTCGCATCGACCGAGACCGTGCTGTTCGCATTGCCCAAGGTGACGCCGCGGGCGTCGGCGAAGGTGGCCGTCGCCTGCAGGGTGGCCGCGCCGATCATAAGGGCGCCGGACGAGACGCCGAGGCTGCCGGCGTTGTTGACGCGGACCGTACCGGCGGTGAGGTCGAGCCCGCCCGTAAAGGTATTGACTCCAGAAAGCACGAGCACGCCCGCGCCGTCTTTGGTGAGCAGGCCGGAACCGGAGACATCGCCTCCGACCGTGAGCAATTGCCCGACGTCCGAGACAGTCCAGGTCTGCGGCGAGCTGAGGACGATGTTGGCGCCGATCGCATGGCCGGTGGAGGCGGCACCGGTGGCGACGCTGACGCCGCCGGAGCCGAGGGTGAGGATACCGTCTCCGCTGCCGGCGTCGATGGTCACGTTGCCGTTACCAGAGAGGGTGAGCCCGGTGATGGAATACGGTTGGTCGAGCGTGGTGACCACGGCGGAAGCGCCGTCGAAACCGACGGCGATGACGCCCGGGGTCGCCCCGGCGTCCGTGCCGGAGCCGCTGATCGTGGCCCAGTTGCTCGTGGTGCCGTTGCTTGCCAAGGTCGCCCAAGAACCGGTGCCGCGGGCGCCCGTCCAATAGTAGGGTCCGGCCGCCGCGGCGCCGACGACGAGTTTGAGCTGGCCCACGGCGGAGCTGTCGAGCGAGTAGGCGTAGCCGCCAGTGAGCACGCCGAGCGTAAAGCCGGTGATTTCGGCGGAGCCGGCGGCGGTGGCGGTGGCGTCGACCAGGGTGTAACTACCCGAGGTCACCGAGGAAAGGGCGCGGGCGTTGATAAGGCCGCCAGCGGCGCCGACATTGAGCGCTCCGGTGGCGGAAAGGACGATGCTATCCGAGCTGCTGCCGCTCAGGTCGAAACCGAGGCCGCCCTTGACGGCGGCGCCGCCGACGTTGAGGACGTTGTTGCCGGTGAAGGTGAGCGAGGCGACCGCGGCGTCGGCGTAGAGATCAAGGGAGCCGGCGGTGGCGCCGGCGCCCACGTTGATCGTCAGGCTGTTGACGATCGCCTGCGAGGCGACGCTGAGCTTGCCGCCGTTGACGGAGGTGGTACCGGCGTAGGTGTTCGCGCCCGTGAGCACGAGCGTGCCGGCGCCGGTCTTGGTCAGGCCGTTGGCGAAGGCCGAAGTGACGCCGCCCGCGTCGGCGATCTCGGCGGAGATGGTGAGGTCCACGCCATTGGCCGACTGACCGGAGGCGACGGCGAACGTGCGGCTGATCGAGGCGACGGCCTCCGGGTCCCCGCCGAGGTCGAGCTTGCCGGCGCCCGAAATCGTCGCGCCTGCGGAATTGTTCGGGGACGAGTAGGTGAGGTCGCCAGTGAGCGTGGCGACGGACGAACCGAGGGCCAACGTGGCCGAGGCGCGGGAGAGACCGCCCAAGGTGAGGCTGCCGAAGCTCTGGGCGGCGCCCAGTTGGAGCGTGCCCTGAAGGACCGAGGTCGTGCCGGAGTAGGAATTGGCGGCGCTGAGGGACCAGACGCCCGTGCCGGTCTTGACCAGGCTCAGGCCGGTGGAGGAACCGTCGGAGATCGCGCCGATGGAATTAGGGGCGAGCGTCGTGCCGCCCGAACCCGCGAGGGTGAGCGTCTTCAGGCCGACGCCGGTGGCGGCGACGGCGCTGGAAAGAGTGAGGGCGCCGCTGCCGGAAGCCTCAATCGTGGCTCCTCCGCTGGTGCCGGCCAAGTCGATGACGCGGTCCGACGTCTCGCTCGATGAACCCGTCCAGCGCAGGGTGGCAGACGAGGTCAGGTTACCGAGGGCGAGGGTGCCGTTGGCCGAGCCCGTCACCGTGCCGAGGCCGCCGGCCGAACCGACGGAACCAATCTTGGACACGCTGAGCGTGCCGCTCTTGACGATGGTCTGGCCCGAGAAGGTGCTCGTCGTGGCGGAAAGCGTGACGATGCCGGATCCGTCAACGACGAGTCCGCCCGCGCCGGCGATGGCGCCGGAGACGAGGATGTCCCCTGCCCCGCCCAAGGTCAGCAGGTTCGCGTTGTTGTCGAGGGCGCCGGAAAGGGTCAGCGTGCCGGCGTCGGAGTTGACGCGGGCGTCCCCGCCGAGCGTGATCGCGCCGGCGTAGCTGTTTGCGCCGGAGACGTTGCGCAGGGCGCCGACGGAGCCGGATCCCGCGCCGGCAAGGGTGAGCGCCTTGGCGCCCACGGCGATGCCGCCGCTCAGGCGCAGCGTGCCACCGGCGTTGACGGTGACGCCGCCGGCGGTCGTGCCTAGCGCAGAGGCGTGGCGCATCTCGACGTAGCCCTCGGTGATGGTCGTGGCGCCCGTGAAGGCGTTCGCATTGAGGATCGTCAGGCCGCCCGTGCCGACCTTGGTGAGTTCGGCGGATCCGGAAATCTCGCCGGCGCCTTGGAGCACGTAGTCGACGAGCGAGTTGCTGAAGGTCATCGCAGCCGGCGTCGCGGAGACGCCCGCGGGGAGCTCGATCGTCGAATTGACCACGTTCACGTCGACGGAACCGGACGGATAGGCGTCGCGGAAGATCACCTTGTCGCCCGCGACGAAATACTGGGCCGGGGACCAGTTGGCGACCGACTGCGAAGTCTCCCAGATCTTGCCGACGGAGCCGGACCAGAAACGGGCGTTGTCGACGACCAGCTGCACGCGGCTGTTGAGCGCATCGTTCTGGAGCGTGACGTAGAGGTTGGCCGAGCCGAGCACGCTCGAGGTGAGGCCGAGGGCAGCGGTGCCCGAGCCGGCCAGGGTCGCGCCGGAGTAGTCGATCAAGTCGTAAGTCCCGACGGTCAGGCCGGAGGTCTCGCTCAGGCTGATGCTGCCGCCGTTGAAGGTGAGCGTGCCACCGCTCACGCGGAGCAGGTCTTGCGTCGTCCCGACCTGCAGGGCGAGGAACGAGCCGACGGACATGGTCATGCCTCCGGCAAGGGTCAGGGTGGCAGTGTCGCTGGCGACGGCCAGGCCGGGGGCCAGCGTGCCGCCGGCGCCGAGGGACACGAGCCCGCCCAAGGTCTGCGAGCTGATAACGTTGCCGGCGGAGACTCCGCCGACGATCAGCGCGGAATTGGCGAGCCCGGAGGCCAGCACGAGCGTGCTGGCTCCGCGGACGGTCGTGGAACCGGCGAGCGTGTTCGTCCCGGAGAGGGTCAGCGTCCCGCCGCCCTGGAGGATGAGGCTGAGGTTGTTTTCATTGGCGCCCGCTCCGCCCAGACCGCCCGCGTAGGCGGCCGTGCCGGACTGATTGACGACGAGGGTCGAATTGGCGACGTTGCCGCCGATTACTTTGTTGCCCGCGCCGGTGCCGCTGGTGGCAAGCCCGGCGATGGTCTGGCTGACCGTGGTGGCGCCGCCGACCTGGAGCGTGCCGCTGGCGGTCCCGTCGCCGAGGGTGACGGTCGTGGTCACCGGCAAACGATCAGCGCCGCCCGTAAGGACGAGGGTGCCGTTGCGGACGGCCGTGGCGCCTCCGTAGGTGTTGGCCCCCGAGAAAATCTGAGAGCCCGAGCCGGTCTTGATGAGACTGATGACACCGACGTAGCCGGCGCCGGCGACGACACCGGGGGCCACGGCGAACCCGTCCTGGATGATACCGTTGAAGGCGCCGCTGGAACCGGAGGCACCGATCGTCAGGGTCCTGGTCCCGCGACGAGCGGAGGCCACGTCCCAAGACGAGCCGTTCCATTCGAGGAAGGGGTTGTTGGTGACGATGCCGCCCGTGGCCGAGTTGAGCGCGTTGATCGTCTGGTCGAAGCCAGCCAGGTCGAGGGTACCGGGGGCGAGGACCTTGTCGGAACCGGTGCTCGCATTGGCACCGAGGTTGATGCCCGTGTTGGCACCTTGGATCGTGACGTCGCCCTTGCCAGAACCGGAAGGAAGCGCGTTCTCGGAAGCCAGACGCAGGACGCCAGCGGTGATGGTCGTGGTACCGGAATAAGTCTGCGCCGAGCGGAGGAGCTGCGTGCCCGAACCGACCTTCGTCAGGGACACCGTGCCCGCGCCGTCCTCGATCGTGCCCGAGAAGCTGTTGAGGCCGGTGGTGTTCACACCCGCGGCGGCCGCGGCCAACGTGTAGGCCGAGATGCCGGCGCTGTTGTTGCCACCGAGGCTCAGGGTGACATCGCCGGCGATGCCGGACCGGACGATGCCGCCGCCAGCGAGGCCGTCGATGGTCTCGGATTTCCCGTTGAGGTCGAAGATGCCCTTGACGGCCTTGTCGCCCATCACGACCACCGAGCTGTCGTCGGAGATCTGGTTGCCGCCCGTGCCCGAGAGACGGAGCACCGGAGCGTCGCCCGTGGTCACCGATTCGACGATGACGCCTGCGCCGCCGGCCAGGTTGACGGCGGAGATCGCCGTCGAGGTCGTCTTATTGAGCAGCAAGACGCCGGACGCCACCCGGACGCTAAGATTGGTGTTGTTGGCGTTGGTCGTCAGGTCCTTGAGCTCCAACGTACCCGCGCCGGTCTTGCGGAGCATGCCAGGGAGGAAGGCCGAGAGATTATAGATATCCGAACCGGGCCCGTTGAGGGTCGCGTTGAACGTGAGGGTGTTGGCGACGACTTCGAGGTCGCTCGGGGCCTGGACGGTGAAGCCTTTGTCCGTCGAACCATTGGCCGTGAGGTTAGCCCGGAAGGTTCCGCCGTTGAGGAGGAAGTTAGTGGCGGAAGCCGTACCCTGACCGAGCGGACCGGCCGAGACCACGCTGTTGACGGTGGCGACTTCGAGCACCCCCTTGTTGAGGAAAATGGACCCAGTGAAGGTGTTCGCGCCGGCGAGGATCAGCTTGCCCGTGCTACGTCCGTCATAGGACAGCTGCACCGCACCGGTGTCATTGTTGGCGATTTGTGAATTAACCGTGATATCGCTGGCCGAATTATTGATGAAGGCGAGATCGCCGATGGTGTTGCCCGTATTGGTGCCTCCGGCGATGAGCACACCAGGAGTGCCCGCCACGCCGATGGTGAGGGCGCCGGCACCTGAAGCGACTAAGACGCCGCCCACAGTAGTCACGCTACCGCCTGCCGCATTGGCACCAAGGCGCAGGATTGCCTGCGTCGAACCGTTGCGAACATCGATAGTCCTCGGCGAGGTATCGCTGAATTTCAGGGTGTTGGCGTTGACATACCCCGTGCTCGCCAACTTGACGTCGCCCGAAGTCAAGGAGCTCACGTGATAATTGGCCGTACCGGCGGTGGAAATCGTCGGCGCCGAAGCGGTGCCGGTGAGCGCCGTGTAGGCGGTGAACTGCGTGATCGCCGTGCCGTTGGCCGCGGCCCAATCATTATCATTCCAAGTGGTGGCGCCGTTGACCAGGCCTTGGACTCCCGCGTAGGTCGACGCGACCGTGGCGCCGGCGGCCACCGAGAAATTCAGCGTGCTGCCCGCCGTGCGGGTGATGGCGCCGAGGGTGAGTGGCATCGCGCCGGTGAGCACGATGGCATGGGCGCGCGGGTTCACCGTGACGGCGCCGAAGGACTGCGCCGAGGTGCCGGTGATCTCAAGCGTGGTTCCGCTGCCGTAGTTGGCGGAGCCGCTTTGTCCCACCGAATAGCCAAGGGTGATGCCTAGGCCAGATGTGAACACGGTCGAGCCAAGGGTGGCCGCGTCCAGACGCAACGTGCCCGAGCGAAGCTGGATGGAACCTCCTACTTGGAGATTCGTGGCGTCTCCTTGGAGGACAAGCGTGCCGAGACCTTGTTTCACGAAAACGCCCGAGGTCGAGCCGCTCATCGTCCCATTCAAGGTAAGCGTTGATCCTTCCGGGGTGTTGAACGACGGATTCTTAGCCGCGGTGTTATTGAAATTACGAGCCAAGGTCACCGCACCGCTGCCGGGCTGGAGGGCGATGACGGAATTACCCAGCTGAAGGTCGCCGCTCGCGCCGAGAGAAGACGCGGAGTCGATGACGATGACGACGTTATCTCCCAAGGTCGTCTTGCCCTCGTAGGTCTTATCCACGCCGGCGTTGGCGGAGGTCGACAGCATCGAGAGGTAGCCTCCAGTCGACTGGTTTAGAGTGAAGCCTGAGCCGCCGCCGCCCTTCCAGTCGCCAAGGATGAGGGTGCCGCGGACGCGGTTGGTGATGGTGGGATTGGGACGACCGCCTTGGTCAATCGTGCCGAGATACGCGAGCGTTCCTTGGTTCTGGTTGCCCAAGATGCCTTCGCTTCCCTGGTCGCCGCCAGGCACCCAATTCGAGGTGATGTTGGAACCCCAACTGATGTTGTTGGCGACAAGGTGGTCGCCGTTGACCGCGCCCATGCGGAACGTATTACCGCTGGCGCCGAAGGTCACGGTACCCGTGCCCAAGGCCGCGTCGCTGCCGATACCCAGCACGCTCGCTTCGATGCCGTTGTTCAAGAGCGTGGTGCCGCCGGTAAAGTCATTGGTCTGAGTGAAGGTCAGCTGGCCAGAACTGATATTGAGCTGATTAAGCCCGGTGAACTGATTGGCGCGCCCCAGGACCAAGGTGGCCAAGGAGGAGCCGACCCCGACCGTCGTGCCGGTGCCGCCCAGACGATAGACATTGGCGTCCGGGATGATCGCGCCGGTGAACACCGGTGAACGCGTGACGGAAGGAGCGGCGCCCGACGCGAACGAGTCCACGTCGAAACCGGCCAGTCGCATGTTGGCATAACCTCGGAAATCAAGGGTCTCCGAGCTATCCGCTCCGAGCAGGAAAGCCCCGAAGGCCGTGCCGGAATTGACGATCCTCGACCCCCAGGTCGCGACCGGGTTGGTGTCTCCGAGCAAGCCGATGGCCGCGCGGGCGGAGGCCACGGGCAAAGTGATGTTGCGCCCGTTCGCGGCAAAGACGGCGGCGGCGTTCGCGAAGACGAGGCTGCCGTCGGTGATGTCGATACTGGCGGTCGTGCCGGAGTTTACGCCGGCCAACAAGAGTACGCCGGCACCTGACTTGGAGATACCTCCGCTCGTCGCGGCGGTGATGTTGCCGCTCAGGATGCCGGCGATGCCGCCGTTGGCGCCGAGATTGGACCCGGCAGTGTTGATCGTCCTGACGGCCGCGCCGAGGTTGATGCCGTTGCGGAAATCTATGGCCCCCTGGGAAAAGTTGGTGTTACCAGCGGCTTGACCGAACTGGAGCTGAGAATCGGTCGGGACGAAACCTCCGGCGCCCCAGACGAGGCCGGCCTGCGCGCCGCCGAGGTCGACGACCACGGTCTGGGCGGAAGAATTACTGAAGCCACCGCTGCCCTGCCAGCTGATCTGACCGGGGCCGTAACCGACGGCGCGGGTGATCGTCCCCGCGGTGGAATTGGTCTCGAGGATGGCCCGGTTGGTGCCGGTGGCGGCGAAGATGATGTTGCCTGAGGTCGCGCCGACCAGCAGGCCTCCAGTGGAGCCGATCGCCGTGGAGACGTTGAGGCGGAGGACGCCTCGGTTGATCGTCGTATTACCGGTGTAAGTGTTGTTTCCGTCAAGACGCAGGATACGCCCGTTGTCGCTACCGCTCAGGACGATGCTCGTGGGGCTGGCCCCTCCGGGCGCGTCTCCGATGACCATCGGAAGGTTATATACGCGATCAGCGCGGATATCCAACGTGAGGGTCCTCGGGCCACTGCCGACGAACGCCAATGCCGTGGCAGCGCCAAAAGTACGGTTGTTGTTGGCATCCTGACGAATGGTGCCGCCAGCCGCTCCGAGCGAGAGCGCTTGGGTGAAGCTAAAGTCTCCTTCGACGAAGAAGGTCCCTCCGTTCAGCAGCACGGTGGTCGCACCGTTGATGCGGTTCGCGGCGTTGATGCTCAGCGTGCCGCCGTTGACGGCGACGGTTCCGGTCAGGGAGGCGGCGGTGGAGGCGCGGAGATTCAGTGTTCCCGCTCCTGACTTGGTGAGTCCGGCCCCCGTAACCGGCGCATTGATCGTCAGGGTGCCGGAATTGAAGATGAGGAATTCATTGCCCGCCGCCGCACCGATGGTGCCCGTACCAGCCGCCGACGCACCGATGGTCACCGTAGCCGTGTTACTGGCCACGATGCCGCCGGCGCCGCTGCCGCCGAAGACGATGTTGTTGCTGCCGGTCGTCAAGGTGTAGGCGGTTCCGCCAGTGATCTTGAGCGAATTGATGCTGAGACTGCCGGCCTGCGTCTGGGCGGCCGCCAGCGTGTAGTTGGCGGTGGCGTCGGTGGTCGTAGCCGTGGGCAAGGTTCCCGTATAGGCGGACAAGGCAACAATGTTTCCGGTCGCGTTGACCGTCGCCCAATCCGCGCCGGCTACCGTCGCCCAGCCGCCCAAGATGCCGGCGGCGTTGTTGGCGTTGCTGGTGCCGATGGAGGATGTCGCCGGAATCGTGAAGTTCAGGCTCGAACTGGCTCCGCGGGTGATCGCGCCGAGGCTCAGGGTGGCGGCGGGCGTGGTGCCGGTGATGGACACGGCCGCGCCGCCGGCGAGCGTCGTGCCGCTGAAGTACTGCGTGTTGGCGACCGTCGAACCAGTCAGGCTGAGCGTTCCCGTGCCGATCGTCAGGGCAGTGGCGGGCAAGATGTTGTCCAACGGGGCGAGCGCCGCTGTGAAGTCAAGGGTCAGCGTCCCCCGGCCGATCGTCGTGGAACCGGAGTAGGTGTTGGCCCCGGAAAGGGTCTGGGCGCCCGTGCCAGTCTTCAGCAAGCTCAACGTGCCGCTGGTGTTGCGGATCACGCCCGAGAAGGTCTGCGCTGCGGCGTTGTCGCCGATTGCGAGGGTCATGGTCCCCGCAGCCGAACTGTCCACGACGCCGGAACCCGCCAGTCCGTTGATAGTATCGCTGAAACCGGCGAGGTCCAGCGTGCCGGCCGCACCGATGGTCACGTTGCCGGAGGCCGCGATGCCGATGCCGTTCGGGATGACGTTCGAGGCGCCGAGACGTAGCGTGCCGGAGCCGACGTTCGTGCCGCCCGTGTAGGCGTTGCGGTCCGAGGAAAGCACAAGCACGCCATTTCCGAACTTATTGAGAGAGGTGCCGGTTACGGCGGCCAGCAGGAAGCTGGGAGCCGACGACGTGTTGGCGATGGCCGCGGAGATCGTGGCGGCGGAAGAGGAGTACTGGAATATGTTGAGTTCGCCGGCGGTGGCCGTGTGGGCGAAGCCAGCCAAGGTGCCGGTGCCATCGAGAGTCACCGCGCCGGCGTCCTTGCCGATGAGCAGGCCGCCAGCAGCGACGGTGTTGACTCCCGTCAACGTGAGGGCCGTGATGCCGGCCGCGTTGAAGCGCAGGGTGTTGGTGAGGAAGGCGGTGGGACTGGCCGAGGCGGTGACGTCGGTATTGAAGCCCGCGCCATACGCGTCGACGGAGTAGGAAGCTGCGGCGACGGGAGCGCCGGCGGATAAGTTCGCCCAGTCCGTGCGGCCGAAGGTGGCGTAAGCGGCTCCGGTGGCCGTGGACGTGATGATTCCGTTGTTGGTGAGAAGGCCCGCGACAGAGGCGGTGGCTCCGCCCAGCAGCTCGAAGTCCACGCCGGAGTTGGCGCCACGGGTCAGCGTACCGAGCGTAAGATCCAGGGAAGTGGCGCCGGTTCCGTCGGCTGAGACCGCACCGAAGGTGCCGGCCGTCAAGGCCGTGGAAGCGAACGTCTGACTGTTGACGGTGGAGGCCTTGCCGACGACGCCCAGCGTGCCGCCGCCCAAGGTGAGCGCGCTGCTGGCGTTGATGAGATTGGCCGTCGGCGTGGCATTGGCGAAATCCACCAAGAGCAACCCACCGTTGACCGTCGTGGCTCCGGTGTAGGTGTTGGCGCCGGTAAGGGACCAGGTGCCGACCTCGGCCTTGGTAACCCCGAGCGTACCGAAGCCGTCAGAGATCACGCCACCTACCACGTTGTTGAAGCCGACCGAACCGCCTTGGAGCGTCAGGACCTTGGATTGCCCCCCTTGGCCGGAGATCGAACCGTTAAGGATGAGCGCGGCAGCTCCATCGTTGTCGATGATACCGCCGCCGGTCGTGCCGGTGAGCCAGAAGTCGCGATCTGTCGTACCGGCAGAGCCGCCGGCGGAGATACGCAGAGCACCGGACGTGACACCATTGCCGAGGCGGATGATGGCGTTTTCGCCCGTCGGCGCACCCAGTGAGCTAGCGGAACCGACATTGGCTACGGCGTTGATCGAAAGGACCCCGTTATTGACAGAGCTAAACCCGGTGAAAGTGTTGCCGGCGTTGGAGATCGTGACGAGTCCGGGAGTGACCTTGACCAGGCTCATCGCCCCGGCGAGGGAGGCGGAGACCGACCCCTGCGTGAGGGTGGCCATGTCGCTGACGGTGACCGTGCCCGTGCCCGTGACCGCGTTGCCGGCGCCCCCGCCCAGAGAGAGCGTGGACACACTGAGGGAGAAGGCGTCAAGGGACACCGTGCCTCCCCTGCTCACGGAAAGGGACCCGCCCGTGCCCGTGGCGTCATTGATGCCGATGGCAAGCGTGCCTCCGATGACCGAAGTAGCCCCGGTCCGGAGGGTGGACGCATTGAGCGTCAGCGTGCCGTCGCCTGCCTTGGTGAAGGGGCCCGAGCCCGTGCCGAGCGAACCGGACAGGGAGATGTTGTTTCCGTTGGTGTCGAACGTGCCGCCGCCGGCGAGGAAGCTGATCGTGCGGGACGAGGGGTCGAAGGATCCGGCGAACCTTAGGGCGCCCCCAGCTAGAACAAGTCCGCCGGTGTTACCGCCGATCTTATCCAAGGCGTCGATCTGCAGGACCCCTTCGTTAATCGTCGTCTTTCTGGACCCACCGCCGGCGGTGTTAGCCACGGAAAGCACCAGGGTGCCGCGTCCCGATTTGGTGATATCAGCGGTCGAGCTGAGCGGGGAGCCGATCGTCGCGGTCACCACCCCCCCGCCCACGGCGGAAGTCGGATTCTGGACGAAGACGACATATTCATTGGTGCTTCCGACCGTGATGCCGGAATTGAAGCCGCCGAGCGTGAGCCCCATGGCAGGGCCGCCGCTCGTGGCGCCCGTAGCCGTGAACAGAAGGGCGCCGGACGTGACCGCAAGCGTCTGCCCCGCTCCGGTCCCCGTGATATTCAAGGTGCCGGTCGTCGTGTTGGCGTTGTTCAGGACCAAGGAGTTTACCGTGGTACCGACCAAGCCGGTGAGGTTCGCCGTCAGGGACTCGCGAATATTATCGGTTGCGCCAGCTCTGGTGGCGAAGGTGTTATACTCCGAGACGAGGTCGAGGGGCCTCAGACCAGAAACGGCCGCCGAGTAAGTGACCAAGGAGTTGCCCATGTTGGCATCACCCGGATTGGAATCTTGGGTCTCGCCGATGGCCCAAGGAAGAATGGAGACGGTCTTTGTTCCGGCACTACCGGCGGCTCCGACAAGCGCGTTGACGAACGAAGTCTCGCTGGCGGCACCTGAAGTGATGCGGAAGAAGTTTCGTCCACCGACGTTGGTCGTCGAATTAAGCAGCCTACCACGCACGGCCAAGGTGGCGGACTGACTACGAACGAAGTCACTGGCAGTGATGCCAGCCACAGCGGAAGTTCCGCCGCTGGCCGTCGCGTAGAGATAACTGGCACCTGAACCGAAGTTCAGCGCGCCGATGGTCTCGCTGGTACCGGAGTTCTGATCCGTACGGACGGCGAGCCCGCTGGGGAATGTCTGAGCGTTCCAAGCACCGTCAGCAGAGTGGAGCGTGATCGGAGAATCGTCAGGAATGCGGGCACCCGAGCGCGTGCCACTGTTGTTATCAAAAAGCAAGGAAGCACGGGTCACCGTGATCGAGGAGGCTCCCAAGGCACCAGTCCCGCTCAGCTGGAACATACCACCGTTCACGACGATAGTGCCGAGGAAGGTAGCCGTGCTATTCTGATTGTAATTGAGGTTACCGACGCTGCCGGCGTTCAGGACGAGAGAGCTTCCGGCGGACCCCTCCAGGAAGCTGGTCAGGTTCTGACTAGCGGTCTGGTTCAACCTGAGGGTATTGCCGTTGAGCTTGACGTATGAGACACCTCCCTGCGCGGACTGACCTCCGGTGATTCCGCCGACCGTCTCGTCCGAGAGCAGCTCGAAAGTGGTGACACGGTTGGTGTTGATGTTGACCAACGAATTATCGCCGATCGCGTTGCCACCGGACACCTGCAGGGTGCCGGCCTGGAGGTAGGCCACGCCGGTGAAGTCGTTGTTCGCGCTGGAAAGCCTGAGGACGCCGTTACCCGACTTCGTGAGGGTGTGCGAGCCGCCGATGGCTGAAGCGACGACGAGCGGACGGACCGGCGTGGTGACGTCGGTGATGAAGATCAGTTCGGAGCCCGCGCCGGAAGCAAGGCGTCCTCCCGTGATGGTCGGAGAGGCGGTGGCCCCGCCGGTGACGGCAGTCTGCAACACGCCCCCGGAGAGGATTCCCAAGACGGTTCCGGAGGTGATGGTGACGGTGGAATCAGCCGCCGAATTGAACCGCAGCGAATTGATGCCGAGGGCCTGAGAGAGGGTCCCGGAGTAACCTGAGGCGCCGTCGCTGACATTTTCGGAGGAGGCCCAGGTCGTGACGTCCGACTTCGCCGCGGAAGTGGCGAGCACGACGCCGCCGGAACCGTCGTTGGCCGCGAAGTTCGTGGCACCCGTAACATCGGTGACGGTGGCCCAACCGCCGAGAATACCGTTCACGTTGGCCGTCGAGGTCCGGAAGCCGTTCGTCGCGTCCTGGGTTCCCGTGGGCAGATTGAAGCGAAGCGTGCCGGCCGAGGCGGCGCGGGTGAACGCACCCATATTGAGGAGGATCTTCTGGGACCCACCCGGCGTGAGTGTGATGGTGCTGAATCCGCCGCTGGCCAGGGTCGTGCTGCCGGCGACCTGCGAGGTGTCCGCGGAGGCGTTGCCCAGAAGGAAAAGATTACCGCCACCGTTAAGGGCCAAGGCGCCCGTACTGCTGATCTTGGAAGTATTGAGGGTCCGGTAATCAAGGAAAAGTCCCCCTGCTGTCAGGGTGGTTGCGCCGATGTACGTGTTCGTGCCGGAGAGAAGGAGATTACCGAAACCGCTCTTAGTCGGCCCGAACGCCCCGGTGGACGAGATCTGAGCCGAAATGACAAGTTCGGCATCCGTGGAAGACACCGCAGAACTATCATTTACCGTTAAAGTCCTCGTGGCACCAAGGAAGATCCGTCCAGTCCCTGACGAAGCGATGAAGGCGGGACGGAGGGCTGCGCTAGCCGCGCCTACGCCATTGTAAGTCAGGTTACCCGCCAAGGTCAACACGCCGCCGTCTTCGATGAGGACCGAGGATTCGTTGAGAGCGGTCGAAGTAGTGCCGTAGAAAGTCAAAGCGACAGTGGCGGTGCCGCTAACTCCCAGAGTCTGAGATTTGTCGGCGGCGACCTGGAACTGCGCGACCCCTCCGGCAACATTGCCGATTGTGATGCCGGCATTCGTCGCCAAAGCGTTGTTGGCCCCGATGCGCAGGACGCCGGTCTGCAGATCGGTCGTCCCCGTCCAGGCGCTCGTCCCGGCCAAAGTCAAGACGCCGGTGCCGGTCTTGCGGAGGACATTACCCGCAGCGCTGCCAGCAGCGAAAGTGCCAGACCAAGTCGTCGATGTGTTGCTGCCGCCGACGATCAGCGTCTTAGCGGTCGTGCTTGAATTAGTCACCGTGCCGGCGCCCGCCAAGGACCCGATCGTCATGATCTGACTTCCGGCCGTAGCTGGCATGTCCAGCGTGCCTGCGGCCAAGATGGTGACGGGACTCGAGCCACTGGAGACCTGGGTCGAACCACCACTGACCCTCAAAGTACCGGCGTTGATGAACAGGGGGCCAGTGAAGGTCGAGCTGGCTCCGATGGTGAGCGTGCCCGAGCCGAGCTTCGTGTAGCCGCCCGCGCCGGAGATGGCGCCCGCTAGAGTCAGTTGCGTGCCGTCGATGACAGAAATATTCGCGTTGCCGCCCGTAAGGGTGAAAGTGTGCGAAGCGGAGCCCGTGGCTGCTATCGTCGCGGTCGCGCCGGTATAACTGAGCGTGGCGCCGTCGCGGATGGTGACGACGGTCGGGGCGGCGGCATTGCCCAGCTGGTCATTGTTGCTGAACTGCAACGTTCCTCCGTTGACGAAAACGGCACCAGTGAAGGTCTTCGCGCCGGCAAGAACCAGGGTGCCCGTGCCGGCCTTGACGAGATTCGTCACGGCGGCGACCACGGCGGCGTTGTCAGCGATGCCGGCGTTGACGGTCACTGTTCCGGAGGAGTACTGGTGGAAAATCACGTCCCCGGCTGCGCTGGGGTGTGCCGACCTCAGGACGCCCGTGGAGCCATTGATATTCCATCCATCGGTGCCGTCGATCAATATGGCGCCTGGCGTAGCCGTGGTCGCGCCGCCAAGCGTCATGTTGAAGGCGGCCAGATCCAGGGTCTGCGTCCCGTTGCCCGAAGAGCTGAGCTTGAGCGAGCGGATTGTGGAGGCGGCGGTATTTTGGGTCTGCGAGGCGGTCAGGTTGTAATTCGTCGAGTTGGAGCCTCCGCCGGCGACAGGAAGCGCGGTGTAACTCGAAAATGCCGTGGTATCGGTGTTGATACCTGTATTAGTGGCCCAATTGTAACTGTTCGCACTGCCGTCGTTGAACACGAGCCGGTTGTTAAGAGCCACATAACTAGTCCCCATCTGGAAGGCCGTGTTCGCAGAAGAATCTACGATCAGGAGGGTTGCTCCGTTGGCGGTGGCCGTTACTGCACCCGTGCGCAAAGTGGTCCCGGAAGCGTCACCGGCGATGAGGGTGATGGTGCCGCCGGCGCCATTTACGGTCAGCGCGCCGACCGTCTGATTGGCGACAAGGCCCGCCTTGCCCTTCATCGTGAAATTACCACCCGTGATCTGCAACGGAGTGGCTGCCAGCAGGCTGGTGAGTGAAGTATTGGCGAAATCGAGAAGCAGTTCGCCACCGTTGATGATGGTGTTCCCCGTGTAGGTGCTGGCCTGCGAGGGATTGAGCGTGAGGGTTCCGGCGCCTATTTTGGTGATGGCGATACTAGCGGCCGTAGTCGGAAGGAAACGTCCGGAAAAGGCGGTGCTCGTGTCATTGCGACCGACCTGCAGGATAGCAACGCCTCCGACGTTGACGACATCCCCGGCACCCGCTAAAGATCCAATTACGGTGTTGGTGACATTGTAATCAAGAACCGCCCCCGAGGCTAGGGTCACCGCCGAACGCGACGGGAGAGCGGCGGCCGAGGTGGTGAGCTTCAGCGTTCCGCCGTCGATCGCCGTCGAGCCGGCGTAAAGATTTGCGACCCCCAACGTCACGACGCCGGAGCCGCTCTTCACCAAGTCTCCAGCGGTGGAAATAGCCCCGGTGGAAATCACGATGGATCCGGCGGAGACCGGACCTGTACCAGTCAAAGTAACGCCGGAAGCGACCGAGCGGAGGCCGCCAGATAAGGTCAGCGTGCCGCCGCCGGCATTGTTGGAGATGGTGAGGTTGTCGTTGAACTGGATCGGAGCGGAGATGACGTCCAGAGTCGGAGAGCCGAGAAGTTTGTTGATGGACACAGCTCCATCCGTGTCATCCAAAAGCAAGAGGCCGTTCGCGACTGCAGCCAGCGTATACCCTGCAGCCGAAGAGGGTAATGTCGCGCCGAAATTCAACTCACCGACAGTGATGACGGCGTTGAGGTTAACCGTCTGCGCACCGGCGAGTTCTCCGCCCAGGGTGGCGATATCGCCGATCGCATTAGGAAAACCAGAACCTCCCCAGTTGGCGGAGTCAGTCCAATTGTAAGGACCTGCGCCAGTCTGGTTCCACGTGAGGTTCGCGGCCTTGGCCTTGGGCGTCGTGGCGACGGACACCCCGAGGAGGACGGCGGCGACCATCAAGGAAGCGCGAGGAATCAAGGTTCGAGGCTTACGAAGTTTCATCAGAATAAGAGGTGAGACGTCACCGGGCGGTGACATCATTTGGGGATGGATTTAAAGGTAAGGAATCACCCCCTAGGCACAACCTTTTTTGCCCGTTTTTAAGCCAAACTAAGGTTTTAAAAACCGTTTGGCTGGGTGGTTTACCTTATTTTTGTAAATTTAATGTAAAATAATCTAATAACGCGATAATCCGTCATTAAAAAGGATTTTATATGGTTATATTTGGTCATTAAAAGTTGTTCACAGTCGTTTAGCCGGTGTCACTTACCGGGATCTACCGCGTTCTCGGTAGGGACGGCTCTCCGAGCCGTCCGCTCGTCATCGCCCGTCGGCGGGCTCGGAGAACCCGCCCTACCGTTCGCCGCAGGGCGAACCCAGGCAGGTGCACGATTTATCGTGCCCACCGCTTCGGAGGGCGCGGCGAAGCCACTCCCCTGCCCTCGGCCGCCCTGCGGCGGCCAGGCGGTTGAGCGAGGGCGCTCAACCCTACCCATGAAAGGTGTTAGCGGTAAGCGTTTGACGATTAGTAGGTTGCAAGAACAGCGAGCAAAGGGAGACCGGAAACCGGATGATTGGCTCGGGTGCCCGTTTCAAGGTCTTCATTGAGCCCTCCGTCATCGACTCAGTCATCTGTCATCGATTCAGCCATCGATTCAGTCCTCCAGCCGGCCTGCGCTATGTCGTGACACGGTCCCGACCCTACCGCGAGACAACTAGGTCAGCACGCAGTGCTGACCCTACCCATGGCATGCACACCCCCGATACTCGATACTCCATACTCGATACTCTCAAGGGTCCTACCCAATGAGCTTGAGGACCTGCTCCGCCAACAATGCCATGCCCAAGCCTGAGAAACCGATCAGGGTCTCGGTGATGGTCCAGGTGCGCAAAGTCTGCCCGACGGAGAGGCCGAGGCATTCCTTGACCATCCAGAAGCCGCTGTCGTTGAGGTGCGAGAGGAAGAGCGAGCCGCAACCGATGGAGATGACCATGAGCTCGGGACTGGTGCCCGGATGCGCGGCGAGCACCGGCGCGATGAAGCCGGACGCGACGGTGATCGCGACCGTCGCGGAGCCGGTGGCGACGCGGATGAAGGCGGAGACAAGCCAGCCGTAGACGAGCAAGGGCAGGCCTGCGGAGGCCGCAATTTCGGCGAGCTGCTTGTCCACGCCGGCCGTGCGCATGACCAGCGCGAAGCCGCCGCCGGCGCCGACGAGGATGAGCGTCATGCCGATGCCGGACACGCTCTGCTCGGAGAACTTCAGGAGTTCGCCGGCGCTCCGTCCGCAACGTTTCCCGAACGCCCACATCGCGAAAAGCACCGATAAAAGCAGGGCGATCACGGGGTTGCCGACGAACAGACCGACCTTGCCCCAGAGGGCTTCCTTGGCGTGCAGGAGTTCCACGACGGTTCCCGTCAGCAGCAACATGACGGGCAGCAGGACGGTGAAGATCGTCAGCCCGAACGTCGGCAAGGTCTGGCCAGCGGACACCGACGGCGTGAATTCCGGCGTGGCGACTTCGACCCGTTTGACGGCGATTTTCGCGAAGAACGGACCCGCGATGGCGGCGACGGGAATACCCAGCACGAGCGCCCACAGGATGACTTTGCCCATGTCCGCGCGTAGGGCCTCGATCGCGATGACCGGACCGGGGTGCGGCGGCATCAGGCCGTGCATGACGGACAGGAACGAAAGCAGCGGGAGGACCAGCCGCAGGAAGGGCTGACCGGTCTCCTTGGCGAGGGTGATGACGATCGGCAGGATGAGCAGCAGGCCGACGGCGAACCACGTCGTCATGCCCACGCAGAGGGCCAGCAGGATGATGCACAGGCCGATACGGGAAGGTCCGAGGGTGAGGATGAACTGCTTGGCGAGCACCCCTGCCCCGCCCGATTCGGCGAGGAGCTTGCCGAACACGACCCCGAGCACGATGATCGCGCCGGTGCCGGCCAGGGTGTTGCCGAAGCCCGTCTGGAAGGCCTTCAGGACCTCCGTCATGGTGAGGGCGCCGGAGGTGGCCACGACCAAGGCCCCCAGCGTCAGCGAGCTGATCAGCAGCGCGATGAAGGGGTTGAGCTTCAGCCAGGTCACCAACAGGACCAGGACGGCGATGGCGAGCAGGGCGTAAAGCATGGCGCGAGGGTATCAGGGTTTCGGCGGGGCGACCGTGGCACGAGTAGCACCCGTGCTGATGCCCCCGTCAACCAACAAGGTCTGGCCGGTGACGTAGCGGCTCTCCTCCGAAGCGAGGAAGACCACCGGGCCGGCGAGGTCGTCCGGCGCGCCGGGGCGCTTGAGCGGGATGCGATCGCAGAGATATTCGACCCACTCGCGGTTCTCGTAGAGGACGGCGTTCTGGGCGGTCTTGAACCAACCCGGGGCGAGGCAGTTGACGGTGACGCCATACCGGCCCCAGTCGTCGGCGAGGCTCATGGTCAGCTGCTTCACGCCGCCGCGGCTGGCGCCATACGGGGCGAGGCCGGCGTAACCGGCGACGCAGGTGACGGAGCCGATGTTCACGATGCGTCCGTAGCCGCGGGCGATCATGCCCGGGGCGACGGCCTGCGCGGTGAAGAACGTGCCGCGGAGATTGGTGTCGAGGACCATGTTCCAGTCGTCCCAGGTGACCTCGAGCGCGGGCTTGCGGGCGTTGCAGCCGGCGTTGTTCACGAGGATGTCGATGCGGCCCATCTGCTTCTCCACTTCGGCCACGGCGGCCTTGATGCTGGCGTGATCACGGACGTCGAGGTCGACGCCGCACGTGCGGCGGCCGAGGGCCTCGATCTCCTTGCGGAACGGGGCGAGCTTGGACGCGTCGCGGCTCGACATCGCGATGTCGGCGCCGGCCTGCGCGAGCGCGCGGGCAAAGTATTGGCCGAGACCGCGGCTGGTGCCGGTGATGAAGGCGACCTTACCGGTGAGATCGAAGAAAGCCATTGATTCTATTGATCAGGATTGAGGGGCGAGGATGACCTTCATGACGCCTGGGGCGCCCGCGTAGAGCTTGGCGAACCAGTCGGCGCCCTGCTCGAGCGGAGCGACGGCGGAGATGATCTTGTCGACCTTGATCTGCTTCGTGGCGAGGAGCTCGATGCAGCGCGGGATCTCGCCGGCCGAGGCGCACGAACCCTGCAGGCGGAGCTGGCGGGTGACGACGACCTGGAGCGGGAGTTCGGTCTTGGGAGAGAGGTTGCCGACGAGCGTGACGGTGCCGCCCTTGCGCACGGCGTGGATCGCGGAGAGGACGGTGGCGTTGAGGCCGACGCACTCGAACGCGGCGTCGGCGCCCTGCCCTTTGGTGAGCGACTTGACGTATTCGGTGAGGTCACCGCCGGTCTTGGGATTGAAGCTATGGGTGGCTCCGAGCTCCTTGGCCACGGCGAGACGCGAGTCCTCGGTGTCGACGGCGATGACCTGCGCGAAACCCGCGATTTTGGCGGCTTGGAGCGTCAGCAGGCCGATCATGCCGGTGCCCACGACGATGGCGGTGTCGCCCGGGGCGACGGGGGTGAGGCGGACGGCGTGCACGCCCACGGAGACGGCCTCGATCATGGCGGCTTCGGCGAAACCGAGCTCGGCGGGCAGCTTGTGCAGGATGCGGGCGGGGACGGTCACGAACTCGGCGAAGGCGCCGTGACGGCGGTAGTCGCCGCAGGACACGCCGAGGACCTGGCGGTTGTCGCAGAGGTTCACGTCGCCGCGCTTGCAGTGGACGCACCCGCCGCAGAAGACCGTGGAATCGAAGGTCACGCGGTCGCCGGGGGCGAAGCCCTTAACGTCGGCGCCGACGCCGGTGATGACGCCCGCGGCCTCGTGGCCCATGACGAGCGGAGGGATGCGACGCCCGGTGGAGCCGTCGTAGCCATGGATGTCGGACCCGCAGATCCCGCAGGCGCGGACCTGGATGAGGACGTCTTCCGGACCGCAGACCGGCTCGGCCACGTCCACGTAGGCCATCTTCTTGTATTCGGTGAGGAGCAGGGCTTTCACGAGGGGAGAGGAAGGAGGGTTTCGGGGAGGGGAGCAAGACAAGGGAGGATGAACTCCGAGAGTATAGAGTATGGAGTATCGAGTATCGGGGGGAGTGCTTGTCTTGGGGTAGGGTTGAGCGCCCTCGCTCAACCGCGGCTGACCAAGGGTGGTCAGCCCTACCAGCTGCATCGAGGTAGGGTTGACCACCCTTGGTCAACCGTTGGAACCAACTAGGTATTACCCCAAATCGAAACATACCCGACATACCCTTAGAAGCCACCGATGGAAAACCTGCCGAAGCGAAAGCACCTCCCCCACTCGATTCCCCATTGGGTGGACCGCGGAGACCCCTTTTTCATAACGATATGCTGCCGACATCGGCGGCTAAACTCCTTGGCCCACCCCGAGGTGTTCTCGACCATCATGGCGACGCAGCGAATCCATGAATCCGCAGGCAGACTGAAACTGATTAGCCTGACCGTCATGCCTGATCACATCCACCTGATCGCCAAGTGGAATCATACGATCGGATTGGGACAAACGATCAAGTCCTTCAAAGGCATCATCGCCAAACGGCATGCCATCGAGTGGCAGCAAGGGTTCTTCGACCATCGGATACGTTCATCAGGAGAACTGCGCGCCAAGACGGCTTATGTGCGAGCGAACCCGATAAGGGCGGGCTTGGTGAAAACAGAGGCCGATTGGCCCTTCGCTTACCTTTGCGATGACAACGGCTGACCAAGGGTGGTCAGCCCTACCACCTGCCTCGGGTAGGGTTGAGCGCCCTCGCTCAACCGCGGCTGACCAAGGGTGGTCAGCCCTACCTTTGATTTGCCTCCGCTCATTCCCCGCCCTACCCCTTCCGCATGAAGCTCCTCCCCGCCTTCTTCCTCTCCGTCCTGGCCGCCTTCGCCGCCGAGGGCCCGAAGCAGTCCATCGAGAAGCTCGACCCGGCGCTCGACGCCCTGCTCGCGAGCGACGCCCAGATCGAGACCATCTCGAACGGCGGCTACACCTGGTCCGAAGGCCCCGCCTGGTATAAGGGACGCGTCGTCTTCTCCGACGTCCCCAACAACGTCGCCTACCAGTGGATCGAGGGCGATGCGGTCGCTTCCGTCTTCCTCAAGCCGAGCGGCACCGACGAGGCTTCGCCGAACCAGGGCTCCAACGGCCTCGCGGTCGACGGCGAAGGCCGTCTGCTCCTCTGCCAGCACGGCTCGCGCCGCGTCGCCCGCCTCGGGAGCGACGGCAAGTTCGTGCCGCTCGCGACCAAGAACCATGAAGGCGTCCGCTTCAACAGCCCGAACGACCTCTGCGTGGCCAAGGAAGGCTCGGTCTATTTCACCGATCCGGCCTACGGACTGCCCAAGGGCGAAAAGTCCGAGACCCAATACCACGGCATCTACAAGCTCGCGACCGACGGCAAGGTCACCCTCGTGACCAAGGCCATCCAGTGGCCTAACGGCATCGCCCTGAGCCCGGATCAGAAGTCGCTCTACGTCGCGGTCTCCGACAGCAAGAACCCGCGCGTGGCCACCTGCGGGCTGGATGGGTCCGGCCTGCGCGACGTCTTCCTCGCCCTACCGCTGAAGAACCAAGGTCGCCCGGGCTCCTGCGACGGCCTGCGGCTCGACGCCAAGGGCAACATCTGGACCACCGGCCCCGGCGGCGTGCTGATCCTCTCCCCCGAAGGCAAGCACCTCGGCTCCCTCCTCTGCGGACAGCCCACGGCCAACCTCACCTGGGGCGACGACGGCCACACCCTTTACATCACGTCGAAGGACCGGCTCCTGCGCGTGAAGACGAAAGTCAAAGGCGCGGGATTCTGACCGCGCGCTGACATAGGTAGGGACGGCTCTCCGAGCCGTCCTCTCTTCGGCGGGATCGGAGAACCCGCCCTACCAAAGTCCGCTAGCGGACGCGACACCGTCGCGCCCCTACCCGAGCGAGGCAACTAGGTCAGCACGCAGCGCTGACCCTACCTCAAGGCAGGCGGATGCGATGTCGTCGCATCCCTACCCCACGCATGGGTCAAAGCCCGCCGCCTGCCACCCGGAGCTGCCACCCGCCAACTGAAGCGATCAACTGCCTCTTGCTCAACTCAGCCCTCCACTCAGTCCTCTAAGCAGCCCTCCATTCAGTCCTCCGTGAACGATCCGGCATCTGTGCCATCTGTCATCGACGCAGTCATCTGTCATCGATTCAGCCCTCTCCTCACTTCCTCTCCAACTTCAGATAATCCAACCCGAACATGTTCCGCGGAGTGGCGGCGGGATTAGGAGCGAGGACCTTGATCTCAAGGCGATGTTCGCCGGCGTCGAGCTCATGACGGCCGCCGTCGAGCTCGCCGGTGGTGACGACTTCGGCGGGATTGTAGAAATCATACCCTTCGACGCCGAGGAGCTTGCCGTCGAGGCGCAGCTCGAAGGCGCCGTAATCATGGGCCTTGGTGCCGACGAACTTCACCTCGTAGGTCCCCTTGGCGGCGACGGGCAGCGCGAGCGTGAGGGTGTCGCCGACCTTGCCGCCGGTCCACCAGAGGTGGTCGTTGCCGCTCCAGCGGCTGGCCTTGAACGCCGTCATCTTCTGCCCGCCGGTCTTCCCGCCGGTCACGGAAAGCACCTTCAAGGACTCGCCTTCGATCGCGCCTTCGAGGCGCCAGACGCCGGGGGCGGTGACGGGGAAGCCGTCCGGGAACTGCAGGTAGGCGACGAGATTGACCACCTGCTCCTTGGTGAGCGCATCGAGCAGGCCTTCGGGCATGAGCGACATCGGCAGGATCTCGCGTTGCTCGACCTCGCCCTTGGCGACGGTGAACTTCGCGCCGCCGGGCATGACGAGGCGGAACGACTGCGCGTCCTCGAACTGGACGAGGCCGCTCATCGTGGCTCCGCCCTTCAGCTTGAAGACGTTGAGTTGGTAGTCCTTGCCGATGACTCCGTTGGGGTTGAGGACGTTCTCAAGGAAGTAGTCGAGCTTGCCGATGTTGGAGCCGGCGAGACCCGGGCCGACCTGGTTGCCGATGTAACCGAAGGTGTGGCAGATGCCGCACGCGGTCATGAAAAGCTGGCGGCCGGCCGCGATGTCGCCCTTGCGCACGGCGGCCGGCTTCAGCATGGCCTCATACTTGGCCTTGTTCTTGGCGAAGTCGGCCTGGGTCGCGTTGACCACCCCCATGACGGCCGCAAGTTGCGCGTCGAGCCCGTGGTCGCCGAGCGACTTCAGCTGACGGACGACGAGAGGCGTGAGCAGGGCCTTGTCAGCCTTGCCCGCGGCCACGGCGGCGAGGAGCGCCTTGCCGCCGGCGGCGTCGGCCGCGAGGGCGGCCACGGCGTCGGCGAGCTGCTCCGGCGAGAACACGCCGAAGCGTCCCAGCAACACCGCCGGCGAATCCGCGTCGCCCACGGCGGCGAGGGCCTGGATGAGCGCACGGCGGAAGGCCGGCGTGGTCTTCTCGGCGAAGATCCGGTGGATGACCGGAGCGGCGGCGCGGTCACGCGCCGCGACGAGGACCGCGAGCGCGCGCTGGCGGGCGGGCAGGGGCGCCTGGGCGTTGCCGAGATGACCCCGATAGAAAGCCCGGCTCGCTTCGTCGCCGGCTAGGGCGTCGAGCTCGTTGAGATTGGCGAGCAGGTCGGGCGAGGCGCCCTGACGCAAGCCGGCGACGAGCGCGGGCCAGCCGGCGGGAGCGGCGAACGAACCCGCCTGGCGGACGCCTTCGACCACGCGGCCGACCAGCAAGGCGCGGCGGGCGAGGTCGGTCTCGCGCTGCGCGATGGCGAGCACCTGGGCGCGGGCGCCGGCGTCGCTGGCGAGCCGCCGGTAGATGAAGTCGGTCGTCTGCGGATGACGGCTGCCGGCCGCGAGGGCGAGCCCGCGCTCGGCGTCGGCGCCGACGAGCGGCTCGATGCCGTACCAGAGCAGCAGCGGGATGTTGTGATCCGTGGCGTCTTCCGCGCGGGCCAGCAAGGGCTCGGCGATGGCGGCGCGGCGGGCGAGCGGGAGATAGGAAAGCGCGGAAGCGAGTTCGCGGCGGACCTGCGGCGAAGGCTCGGTCTTCGCCAGCGCGGCGAGGGCCGGCACGCCGGCGGTCCATTGCTGGGCGATGAGCCGCACGGCCCAGCCGCGCACGGAGGGAGCTTCGTCCCTCAGCGCACCGGCGAGAAGAGCGTCATCAAGGAGGTCGGTCGACTGCAACGCCCAGAGGGCGCGCAGACGGCGGAGCGGGTCGGCGGAGCCCGTCAGCGCTTCGCGCAACCTGGCGCGGGCTGGGTCGGCCATCGGCGCCTTGCCGGAGAGATTGCGCCCGGCGAGCACCAAGCGAGCCTGCCGGACGTAATATTCGTTGGGGTCGCCCAATGACAGTTCGACGAGCTCGTCGTCGCCCAGCTTCGCGAGGTCGCGGGCGCGGGAGACCGGATTGCCGAAGCCGACGCGATAGAGGCGGCCGTTGGAGCGGTCCCAGATCTCCTGCGTGTTGTTGTGGCAGACCTGGACGTCGGACCAGTCGCTCACGTAGAGGGCGCCGTCCGGACCCACCCGCTGAGAGACCGGAATGAAGGTGGCGTCGTTGCTGCGGAGGAAATCGTTGCCGTGACGGCCGACGAAACCGCTGCCCTCGGGCACGACCTGGTCGGAGACGAGGCGATGACCGTGGAGGTTGCCGAAGATGAGCAGGCCACGGTAGGCCGCCGGGAAGTTGTCGCCGTTGTAGATGGCGAGGCCCGAGTGGGCATGGCCGCCGCCCACGGCGTCGGTGGTCTCGGGGACCTTCAGGGGATCGGGCCGATGGACGCGGCCGCCGGCGTAGTGCGCGTGGTCGGCGATGGTCTTGATGTCGTCGTAAGTGAACGGATTGAAATGCTGTCCGGCTTGGCGTTGGTAACGGGCGCCGGGGAGGATGTGGTAAAGGTGCGGGATGACGCAGGCCGTGTTGAAGAACTCGCCGTGCGCGTCGAAGTCTAGGCCCCACGGATTGCTCGTACCCTCGGCGAAGACCTCGAAGACGTGGCGGGTCGGATGATAACGCCAGACGCCCGCGTTGATCTTCTTGCGCTCGGCGTCGGTCGCGCCGGGCTTACCGACGACGGAGTGCGTGAACACGCCGTGGTTGCCGTAGAGCCAGCCGTCCGGGCCCCAGACGAAACTGTTGAGCGTCTCGTGCGTGTCGTGGAAGCCCCAGCCGTCGAGCAGCACGACCGGCTGGCCCGCCTTGTCGTCGGCGTCCTTCGGGATGAAGAGGAATTCCGGGGCCGCGCCGACCCACACGCCGCCGTGGCCGACTTCGATGCCCGAGACCAGATTGAGGCCTTCCTTGAAGACCGTGACCTTGGCGTAGGAGCCGTCCTTCTTCACGTCCTCCAGGATGAGGATGCGGTCGGCGCCCTGCCCGTCCGGACGCTTCTTCGGATAGGCCATGCCTTCCACGACCCAGAGACGGCCGCGTTCGTCGAAGCACATCGCGATCGGCTGCACCACCTTGGGCTCGGCCGCGACGAGCGAGACCTGGAAGCCGGGCGGCAGCGACATCGTCTTCATCGCGTCACCCGGGGTCTGCCCGGTCTTGTAGGCGCCCGGGGCGACGCGGACGGCGGGACCGGGAGGCAAGGCCGGGGCGGCGGCGCAGGCGGAGGCGGAGGCGAGGAGAAGCGCGAGGAAACGCATGGCGGGGTGAGCAGACGATTAAGGCGGAAGAAGAGTTTAGGAAGCCGAAATCGTGATACGCTGACGCCGTTCCTTGGGTAACTTCGTCCCTTTCAGATTGGCAACCTATCGGGCTGAGGTATGTCCTAAGGACATCCCCATGAAGCACTCCCTCGCCCTCCTCGCCCTCCTCGCCGCGTTCGGCCAAGCCGCCGTCGCCCAGGAAGTGAAGCTCGTCGAACAGAAGGACAAGCAGCAGGTCGACGTCCTCGTCGACGGCCAGCCCTTCACCTCCTACGTCTACTGGTCCAACCAGAAGAAGCCCCTGCTCTCCCCGCTGCGCACCGCGCAGGGCAACATCTTCACCCGCGGCTTCCCGCTCGAGAAGATCGCCGGCGAGCGCACCGACCACCCGCACCACATCGCCTCGTGGTTCAACTACGGCGACGTCAACGGCACCGACTTCTGGAACTCCCCGCCCGAAGGCTACACCCACAAGGGCAAGATGCCCTACGGCGCGGTGAAACATAAGAGCATCAAGACAATCAACGGCGGCAACGGCGCCGCGACCCTTGAAGTCTCCTCTGATTGGATCATGGCCGACGGCTCCAAGGTGCTCCAGCAGGACGAGACCCTCGTCTTCCGCGCCGCCAAGGACCTGCGCATCATCGACCGCATCATCACCCTCACCGCCCAGGAGAAGGACGCCGTCTTCCACGACTCCAAGGAAGGCGCCATCGCCATCCGCGTGACCCGCGCCCTCGAGGAGCCCTCCACCAAGCCTGAGATCTTCACCGACGCCGCCGGCATCCCGACCACGGTCGCCAAGCTCGACAACACCGGCGTCAACGGCGTCTACCTCAGCAGCGAAGGCGCCGTCGGCGAGAAGGACGCCTGGAGCACGCGCGCCAAGTGGATGACCCTCTCCGGCAACGTGAAAGGCGAAGACGTCTGCATCGGCATCTTCGACCACCCGAAGAACGTCACCTACCCGACCTACTGGCACTGCCGCGGCTACGGCCTCTTCGCCGCGAATCCGTTCGGCGCCAAGGAATTCCCCAAGGGCAACCCGTCCAAGAAGGCCCTCAACTTCACGCTCAAGGCCGGCCAGTCCGAGACCTTCCGCTTCCGCATCCTGATCCACTCCGGCAAGCTGGACGCCGCGCAGACCGAAGCCCAGTATCAGCAGTTCCTGAAGGATGTG